>Ga0210033_1000317_pt1 | contig 45994 bp, 41 predicted proteins | sample CryGeymeta201501_FD_185465 | JGI IMG/M metagenome (GOLD analysis project Ga0210033, IMG submission 185465) | Groundwater microbial communities from Crystal Geyser aquifers in Utah, USA - Crystal Geyser metaG 2015-01 (SPAdes) (version 2) | ecosystem: Environmental > Aquatic > Deep subsurface >... | reverse complement strand
GCGGCGACCGATTGGGCGTACACCACGGTGCCGCAAGCGGCGATGGCGCTGACCATCAATCAGTCGGCGAATTACACCGCGCAGGGCACGCTGGTGGCCGGCTATCCCGCCTTTCCGGAATCGCCTACTGCCGTTCCGCAGCCACCGGCACCGCGTGCCAATACTTTTGTGCTGACTACTGAGTATCGGGCGAGCATTACGCACCCCAACCTGATTTGGCTGCACAACGGGGTCCGGATGCAACACCCACAGCCGTGATTTCCTGTTGCTGACGACGGTTGCCGAGGTGAACACCGCCAAGGCCGATGGGTTTGATTTTCGTGGCTTGCAAGGCTATGTCTATGATCGTTGCACACCGGCGCCATCGTGTATTCCACTGGGCGCCGAAAAGCTCTATCGGAAATGCCATGTCGCCGAGGACGACTGCGCAATTTTTCTCGAAAGCGAACGTGCGCTGCGCGAGAGCGAAGGCTACACGTCCGCCTATCCAATTGGCAGCAACATGCATATCGGCTACGCCTATCCGAATATCGACAGCGATGGCGACGGCTTGATCGACGGCTTTGAACGGGTGATCGGTACCCGGCCCGATCTTGCCGATTCCGATGGTGATGGCGCCAGTGATGGCACCGAGTTTCCACTGGCTGGCCTGCGGGTTGCTGACCCCTGCCAAGGGCCCAACAACCAGTGCCCGAATGCGCCGATGTTTGCCAATGGATTTGAGTAGCGCCTGGCTTCAGGCGACGACACTTGCTGGAACAAGATTCAGCGTCTCGCTTTGTCACGCTCAGGTTTGCGGGTGGCGGATTTCGAAGCAGTGGTGGATGCGGGCGTCGCGGGCGAAGTCGAACGGCAAGGTTTGCTTGCTGATGTCGCGGATGACCAGTCCGGCGAGGGCTTCGTGGTCGAGTTTGAAGCGGCGGTTGTTGTTGGAGAACAAGATCAGGCCGCCGGCGGCGAGGTGCGCGGCGCAGTCTTTGATGAGCTGCACATGATCGCGTTGGACGTCGAAGTCATCGGCCCGTTTGGAGTTGGAAAAGGTCGGCGGATCGACGTAGATCAGGTCGTATTGACCGGGGTCGTTCTGGATAAAGCGCACGGCGTCGCCCTGCACCAGACGCTGCGCTGGACTGGCCAGATCATTCAGCACCAGGTTGGCTTCCAGCCAGTCGAGATAGGTGAAGCTCAGGTCCACGCTGACGGTGCTGGTGGCGCCACCGGCGACCGCGTAGACGGTGACCGATCCGGTGTAGCAAAACAGATTGAGGAAGCGCTTGCCAGCGGCCAACGCCCGCACGCGGTGCCGCAGCGGGCGGTGATCGAGAAACAAGCCGGTATCGAGATAGTCGAACAGATTGACGCGAAAGCGCAGGCCGCTTTCGTGGACGACGAGGAACTGGCCTTGTTCGTCCTGGCGTTGGTATTGCACGGCGCGGCCGCGCTTGAGCCGGGTTTTTTCGGCGATGCGTTCGCGGGGCAAGGCGAACACGTCGCCAGCGACCCGCAGCAGTTCGTTGAAACGCCGCCGCGCGGTCGCTTCGGGGATGTCTTTGGGTGCGGCGTACTCCTGGATGTGCAGCCAGCCGCCCTCGTAGACATCGATGGCAGCAGCGTAATCGGGCAGGTCGGCGTCGTAGACGCGATAGCTGGTGATGGCTTCGCGTTGGAGTCGGGCGTCGAGGTGCTTGCGGTTTTTCAGTAGACGATTTTTCAAGCCTTGGGCGGCTTCGGAATACGGGCGATCCGGGTCGAAAGCACGCCACTCGGCGCGTTCGCTGCCGGGCTCGAACGCATACAGCCGACATTCGAGCGCGCCGTTGAAGAACTGGAAACTCTTGCTCGAGCGTAGCCCGGTGGCGCGGGCCAGTTCTGCTGCGCTGGTGATGAAGGCGGCTTTCCAACCGGCGAACGCCGGGTGCAGGGCGTTGCCAAACTCGCGATAGGTATCGGCCAGCAATTGCGGATCACCCATGCGTTCGCCATACGGCGGATTGGCCAGCACCAGGCCGCTGGCAAAACCCGCCGGTGGGGTCAACGCGGTGACCGCCTGCTGACGAAACTCGATCAGCTCGCCAACCCCCGCGGCGAGCGCATTGGCGCGCGCCGTCTTGATGCTGCTGGCATCGTGATCGAAACCGAAATAGCGTGGTGGCTCGGTCTGGCGCCCGGCGTCGGCGCGGCGCTGCGCTTCGGCCAACAGCGTGCGCCAGGCAGCCGCATCAAAACCGCGCCAACCAATAAAACCGAAGTACGGTCGCTGCAAGCCGGGGGCCAGATCGGCGGCCATGCTGGCGCCTTCGATCAGGATGCTGCCGGAACCACAAAACGGATCGACCAGGGCGCCACCGGCCGCAGCGACTTCCGGCCAGCCAGCCCGCAGCAACAAGCCGACGGCGAGGTTTTCCTTGAGCGGCGCGCTGTTGGCGCCCTGCCGATAGCCACGCTGATGCAGGGCGGCGCCGCTCAAATCGAGACTGATCTGGGCGATCGCGCCGCGCACCAACAAATGCACGCGCACGTCGGGTTGCTGCGTGTCGATATCCGGTCGCCGTTGCTGCGCGCTCCGCAAGCGATCACAGATGGCATCTTTCAAACGTTGCGCGGCGTACTGCGAATGGCGCAGGGATTCGTTGCTGCCATGGCCGTCGATCGCCAGCGTGCCGGCGGCGTCGATGTGGTCTTCCCACGGAAACGCCAAGGCTTCGCGGTACAAGGAATCGTTGTCGGCCTCCTCGATGCGCAGCAGTGGCAGCAGGATGCGACTGGCCAATCGCGACCACAAACAGGCGCGATAACCGAGGTTGTCGGCGCCGGTAAAGTGCACACCAGCGATGGTTTGCTTGACGGTTTCGGCGCCGAGGGCGAGCAGTTCGCTGGCGAGCAGTTCTTCCAGACTCTTCGGGCAGGCGGCGAAGAAGTTCACGGCGCTGGCAACGCTTGCAGAAACTCGGCCAGCCGTCGCGCGCAAACCTCGACATGATCGCTCAGTCGATGCGAATCGTTGACCAGGTGCAATTCCAGGTGGCGCTGCGCGGCAAAATCCACCACGGCGCGCGCTGGAATCAGTTCGTCATCCCAGCCATGGATGATCGTGGTCGGCACCGGCGCGCAATCAAAGGCGCGATCAAAATGCAGCAGGCGCAGCGGCAGGGCGAGCAAAAACAAGCCGCGCGTCGGCACACTGAGCGATGCCAGGCCAGAAATAAAGGCGCCAAAACTCGATCCGGACAACACCAGCGGACCGTCGATGGCTCGCGCGGCGGCGAGCAACCGATCCAACCGTGCCGGCGCTCCGGCCAGGCCGTTGGCCGCATCCAGATCGCGATAATCCGGTCGCAGGCTGTGCCAGCCGATGGCGGCGGCCGCGGCCGCCATCGCGGTGACCTTGGTCGCGGCCGGTCCGGATTCGAGCCCGTGCGAAAGAATGACGGTGCCGATCATGCTGCGGCCTCAAAGGTTACGGTCAGCGGCCGCCGCGGCCGCGGCCGCCGGATCAACGCGCCGCCATTAACGCCAGCGACATATCCAGCATGCGGTTGGAGAAACCCCATTCGTTGTCGTACCAGGCGCACACCTTGACCAGGGTGCCACCCATGACTTTGGTCAACGTCGCGTCGTAAATTGAAGAACGCGGGTCGTTGTTGAAATCGATCGACACCAGCGGCTTTTGGTTGATGCCGAGAATGCCCTTGAGCGGGCCATTGGCGGCGGCCAGCACGGCGGCATCGATTTCTTCCTTGCTGGTGGCGCGGGCGGCGACAAAAGTCAGATCGACGATCGACACATTGATCGTCGGCACGCGCATGGCAAAGCCGTCGAGTTTGCCGTTGAGCGCCGGCAACACCAGACCGACCGCCGCAGCAGCGCCGGTCTTGGTCGGGATCTGGCTCATCGTCGCCGAGCGCGCCCGCCGCAGGTCGCTGTGATAGACATCGGTCAATACCTGATCGTTGGTGTAGGCGTGGATCGTGGTCATCAGCCCATGGACGATACCGATCTTGTCGTGGAGCACTTTCGCCAGCGGCGCCAGGCAGTTGGTGGTGCAAGACGCATTCGAGATCACCGTGTGCTCGGGCTTGAGCTGGTCGTGGTTGACACCATAGACGAAGGTGCCATCGACGTCCTTGTCACCGGGCGCGGAGATGATGACCTTTTTGGCACCGCCGACCAGATGCGCGCTGGCTTTGGCCTTGCTGGTGAACAAGCCGGTGCATTCCAACACCACATCGACATCGTGCGCACCCCAGGGCAACTCGGCCGGATTGCGTACCGCAAACACTTTGATGTGGTCGCCGTGCACGACCAAATTGCCGCCTTCAACGCCGACATCGTGCGGAAACTTGCCGTGCGCGGTGTCGTACTGGGTGAGGTGGGCATTGGTTTCGGCATCGCCCAGATCGTTGATCGCCACTATCTTGATCTGGTGATTGCGATTGCTCTCGTAGAGCGCACGCAAAACGTTGCGGCCGATACGGCCATAGCCGTTGATGGCGACGCGGATAGTCATCGGTTTGCTCCTGGTTCGAAGGGAATGGACAAGTTTAGCCGAAGCTGGCGGCATCTCGGCACGCTGATGGGTCACCCGAGCGCTGGCGGCAGGTGCTGCGTGGCCGCTATTCGTGCACAAAACGCGGCAGCCACAACGTGAGCTGGCGCAGGCGCGCGGTGGCGTCGGTGAGTTCGAGGATCTGTTGGCGCTCTTCCAACGGGATCGGCAAGCGATCGGCGAGCCGATAGCTCACCCAGGCGGCATCATCGAAACAGGCCTTGTCGGCGGCGGCCAGTTCGCCATCCTCGTTGTCGGCAAGGCGATTGAGGATGGTCACCAGCAGGGCATATTCAGCGGCCACCGGTTCGCTGATCTCGGCCGGCCAGTACTGCACCCGCGCCCGCAGCAAACCGTTGGGGCGATAACTCAGGTCGTTGGCGGCGAACCGGCGCCCGCCCTGCACGGTGATCCCGAGTAAGCCATCGGGCAGCGTGCCAAAATCGATAATGCGCGCCTCGGTGCCGATGCGGGCGGGCTCGGTCGGGGTTTGGCTTTCTCGGCCTTGCAGCAACAGGCAAATGCCAAAGCCGATGCCTTGGCGCATGCTGTCGCGGATCAGATCTAAGTAACGCTGTTCGAAAATCCGCAGTTCCAGCCGACTACCGGGGAACAACACCGCGTTCAAAGGGAACAAAGGCAGCTCGATATCCACTGCGATCCAACGTCTTCAAGGTAGTGGAGGATTCTAGCGCGAAGCCCAAGCAGCGGGCCGCGAGCGGCGCTGCCGCGCCGCGCGGTTGGGTCGGGTGGAGCAGCGCAGGATTTTGGTCCGCGAAGCGAGCCGCAGGAAGCGGCGAACCATTGAACCGGGTAACGCTTTGCGCAGCGACGCCGACCAAACCAAAGACCAGCAAGTGATCAGGTTATTTTTGCCCACCGCCTCGGCCGCTACGTCTTGGTTGGTTTGTTTTGCGAGTTTTCTCGCCGGGCAATGGCTGCGCTTGCGGGCTTGCCTTGGGTGCTCCTTGGCGGCCCTTGATGAAGACCGTGACAACACCCAATAATGCGGTCGAACTGGTAAGAACACCGGCCACTGGGTGTCCATTCATGGAAAGATGAATTCCGCCGTATAAAAACGCGCCAAGCGCAGTAAGCGCGAACAACTGCCCGACGAACGTCTCAAAAATCCGGCCAAGCAATGCGAGCTTTTCCATCCATCGAATGTGCCCCCCGTTTTTCTCAGACATGGCAACCAGTCTGGACGCAAGTCCCGTTTCAATTCGTTCGTACGCCGCCAAAAGCTCAGGTGGCGGAACCGGTCCAGAAAACACTGTTTGTTCCACCGTGCGCACGGTGACCGTGGCTGCCGTGTTGCCGTCATGGTTTTGCAGCGCTTTCAGAATCTGTACCCGCAATGCCTCAGGCAACGAGTCGGGGGCGAGGACGACCGCCTTTGTGCCGTCCTCCGATGGTTGTTGGTCAGCCATTTCCGAGCTTGACAACCAGCTGTCCCTGCCGGTCCTTGGAAACCGAAAAATGCCGGCCACGCTGAAAATTTTCCTTGGCAGTGTTCTTGTCTTCAACAAAAAACACCAGATTGCCCGCCACCTGGGAGAAGTCGGAACCAATCATCGACCACGCTGCTTGGGTAATTTTTTCCGCAGAGTCAAAGCGCGGTGACGGGCCCAAAAGCGTCTTGGGTGCGATGTCGAGCACACTGCCAATGCCTTCGAGTAGCGCGTTCATGGGCGAATACCTTGGGGTAGCAACGGGACGATCCAGGAGCAATCGAAGCAGAAGTCTATACGAAATAACTGCTACCCAGGAACCAGCTTCCTGAACGTGAAAAAGGAACCGTCCTGAACCTGATCTTCAGTGTCAACGGTGCCCGCACACTTGGCGCTTCTTGCCTGCTGGTGACAAGGCTCGTTGTTTCTCCAAGTTGGGTCGTGTGGATCGGCGCAGCGCCGATCCACCCTGGTTTTATGCTGGCCTCAGTTGAAACCGCGGCGCGCCATCAGGCCATCGACTTTGGGTTCGGCGCCGCGCCAGTTGACGTACATCTGGTGGACGTCTTCCATGCTGCCGCGTGACAGCACCATTTTGCGGAAACGATCGCCATTTTCGCGACTCAAGCCACCGTGCTCGGTGAACCCGGCGAAGGCGTCGGCGTCGAGCACTTCACACCACAGGTAGCTGTAATAACCGGCCGAATAGCCGCCGGGAAATACGTGCGAGAAATAGGTGCTGCGATAGCGCGGCAGGATTTCATCCATGGCGACGCCGTCTTTTTCCAGCGCTGCTTTCTCGAACGCGAGCACGTCGCTGGGCTGGTTGTCGGCGGTGAGTTCATGCCAGTCCAGATCAAGCAGCGATGCTGCCACATATTCCAGCGTGCCAAAACCCTGGTTGAAGGTGCCGGCTTTTTTGATCTTGGCGATCAGCGCATCCGGAATCACCGCGCCGGTCTGGTAGTGCAGCCCATAGTTTTTCAACACTTCTGGCACCAGCGCCCAGTTCTCGTTGAACTGCGAGGGGAACTCGACAAAATCGCGCGGCGTGCTGGTTCCCGAGAGCAATGAATACTCGGAATCGGCGAACAGGCCGTGCAGCGCATGGCCGAACTCATGGAACATCGTGCTCACTTCGTCGTAGGTGAGCAAGGTCGGCTTGCCATCGGCCGGCTTGCTGACATTGAGGTTGTTGGCGATCACCGGCATGGTGCCGAGCAGGCGGCTCTGATCGACGAAGTTGTTCATCCAGGCGCCGCCGCGCTTGGCCGGGCGGGCGTAGTAATCGGCATAAAACAGGCCGAGGGTTTTGCCGTTTTCTTCAAACACTTCGAAAACGCGCACATCGGGGTGATACACCGGCAGGTCTTTGCGCTCTTTGAAGCTGAGGCCATAGAGCTTGTTGGCGGCAAAAAACACGCCGTTTTGCAGCACACTGTTGAGCTCGAAATAGGGGCGAATCTGGGCTTCGTCCAGATCAAATTCCTGCTTGCGCAATTTCTCGGCGTAGTAGGACCAATCCCACGGCGCCAATTTGAAACTGGGCTGGCCGGCGGCTTTCTGCTCGCTGTCGATCAATTTTTGCAGCCGCGCGGCGTCGCGCTTGGCAGCCGCCAGCGCGGGTTTGGCCATGCCGACCAGAATGTCGCGCGCCGCTTTCGGGGTTTTCGCCATCTGCTCTTCGAGCACATAGGTCGCGTGTTCCGGATAACCGAGCAACCGCGCCCGGTCGTAGCGCAACTTGGCCAGTTTCAGCACCAGCGGGCGATTGTCAAAGGCGTTGTCGTGCGCACCACGGCTGATCGATGCTTGATAAATGCGCTCGCGCAGGGCACGGTTACTGGCCGACTGCATCGCCGGTTGCACGGTGGTGTTGACCAGCGGAATCACCCACTTGCCTTCGAGCTTGCGGGCTTTGGCGGCTTCGGCGGCGGCGGCAATATCGTCGTCAGAAAAACCCGCCAGTTCGGCCACGCTATCGACAACGATGGCGGCGGCGTTGGTCTCTTTCTGCAACTGGTCGGAGAACTGGTTGGTCAGCGTCGCCTGGGCTTGATTCAACTTGCGCAACTCGGCTTGGCCGGCCGCATCGAGCAGCGCGCCGTTGCGTGCAAAATTGCGGTAGTACTGTTCCAGCACCCGCAATGATTCGCCATTCAGGCCCAGGGTCTCGCGGTGGTCGTAGAGCGACTTGACGCGTGCGAATAATTTGTCATTGAGGACGATGGCATCGGTATGCGCCGCCAGTTTCGGCGCGTAGTCGGCCTGAATTTTGTCCAGCGTGTCATTGGTATTGGACTCGGTCAGGTTGAAAAACACCTTGCTGGCGCGATTGAGCAACTGGCCGGAGCGCTCCATCGCGGTGATCGTGTTGTCGAAACTCGGCGGCTCGGCGCGGTCGGCAATCTGGTCCATTTCGACCAGTTGTTCCTTCATGCCGGCATCGAAGGCCGGGGCAAAGCTGGCATCGGTGATGCGATCAAACGGCGGCGCCTGCAAATACAAATCGCTCGGCGTGGCAAACGGATTTCCGGTCATTGGGTCGGTACTCACCAGGGTGGCAGCGGGAGGGGGCGTCGGCGCGGACGATTCGTGCTGGCCGCAGGCGGCGAGCGCAACACAAAGTCCGATCAGGATCAGCGATTGGGTTTTCATCGGATGAGTTCCAAAAATGGTGGGATGGGCAAGCGGGAATGGCAAAGTGGGGCGAGCCGGACGCTCTGAACCATGGCCAGACGAACGCGCATGATGCCTGAGTTCGTCGCCAGCCGCCTGTGCCATCGGTGGGGGGCCCAAGGCAATGCTTTGGTCAACAGCGCCGCGTGACGGGCAACGGTTAGGGTAGCAACCAGGGTTTCGGGTCGAGCGGCTGGCCGCGTTTGCGCAATTCGAAGTACAGCGCGGGGGGATCGTCACCACCGCCACTGCTGCCGGCGCGGGCGAGCGCGCTGCCGGCTTCTACCCAATCGCCGACATCGCGCAGCAGGGCTTCGTTTTGCGCATACAGGCTCATGTAGCCGTCGCCATGATCGACGATGATGAGCAGGCCATAGCCTTTCAACCAGTCAGCATAGGCGACCCGACCATGGGCGATGGCGTGGACTTCGGCGCCGGTCTGGGCGGCGATCAGCAGGCCGTCGCTGACCCGGCCGGGACCGAGCGCGGCACCGAATCCTCTGAGCACGGTTCCGGACAGCGGTCGCGGCAGGCGGCCGCGCAGTTCGGCGAACGCCGTAGCAGCGACCAGTTGCCGGGGAATGTCGGCGAAGAGGTCGCGCAATCGCGCCAACAAGGTGTTCAGGCTTTGTTGATCGCGGGCGAAGGCGAGTAGTCGCTGCGCGTGCGATTGCAGTCGTTGTTCGATCGCCGCGAGTAGCAGCACGCGCTGTTCCCGCTGGCTGGCCAGTGCGGCCATGGCGGTGGCGCCCTGCGCGCGCTTGCGATCGAGCTCCTCGCGCGCCAACTCGATCGCCGCGCGCTGGCGACCCAGCGTTGACAGTGCCGTCAGCAGCGACCGCATTTGTTGCAAGCGACGGGTTTGCAGATAGCGGTTGTAGGCCAGCCAGCGCGCGCTGTCGGCGATGCGATCACGCGCCAACCAGGCGCGCAGGGTTTGATCGCGGCCCAGCGCGTACACGGCACGCAGCAACGCCGCCAGTTTTTCGCGCTGCTGACTTAGCTCCGCTTCGATGTCTTGGCGCTGTTGGCTGAGTGCCAGCAGCGCCTGTTCGCGCTGGCCAATTTCGGCATCGAGTTCGGCGACCACGCGGGCATGTTCGCCGATGCCGGTTTCGATTTCGCGCAGCCGTCGATTGGCTTCGGCCTGCTCGCTCGCGGCCTGATGGCGGGCGGCACTTTCCTGCGCGATGTCGGCGCGCAACTGCTCCAGTTTGGCTCGGGTTGTGGCCTCTTGCTGAGCGCTGGCCGCTGGCACTTGCGCGCGCGTGGCCAGGTTTGCGGTCAGCACGATGCTGGCCAGCACGATGCCGGCCAGCGGCGGCCAGCGGCGCCGAGACTGGCGCTCACCCGCCGTCATTCGGCGCTAAAAGTGATCAGGTTGACGCCGGTCATCTCGGCCGGGGGCGCTTGCCCGAGCACGGCGAGCAGCGTCGGTGCCAAATCCTTGAGCGCGCCGCCACTGCGCAGGCTGGCGGCACGACCGCAATAGACCAGCGGCACCGGGCCGATGGTGTGTTGGGTATGGGCGGCGCCGGTGATCGGGTCGCGCATCATTTCCAGATTGCCGTGATCGGCGGTGACCAGCAACTCGCCACCGACTGCTTGCAATGCGGCGCGAATTTGCCCGAGGGCCAGATCGACCGCTTCGACGGCCTGGACCGCCGCGGCAAAAACCCCGGTGTGGCCGACCATATCCGGGTTGGCGATATTGCAGAAGATGACATCGTAAGTAGCGGAGCGAATCGCCGCACAGAGTTTTGCGCTCAACTCCGGCAGGCTCATTTCCGGTTGCAGATCGTAAGTGGCCACTTTCGGCGAGGGCACCAGGATGCGGTCTTCGCCGACAAAAGGTAGTTCGCGGCCGCCGTTGAGGAAAAACGTCACATGCGCGTATTTCTCGGTCTCGGCGATCCGCAACTGCTTGAGGCCGCGCGCTGACAACACCTCGGGCAGGGTGTTGCGCATCGATTGCGGCGCGTAAGCGACCGCGGTCACCGGCAGGTCGGCGGCGTATTCGGTGAGCGTGACAAACGCCGTCAGCCGAATCCGGCGTGGCCGCACGAAGCCGGCGAAGTCTGGCAACACGAAGGTCTGGCTCAATTCCCGCGCGCGATCGGCGCGGAAATTCATGAACACGATGCGATCGCCATCTTCGATGCGCCGGCCCGGACCAATCACCGTGGGCAGCACGAACTCATCGTTTTCGCCGCGCGCATAAGCCGCCGCCAGCGCCGCTGCCGCGGAATCGGCGTGGTGCGCCGCGCGGGCTTCGGCAATCGCCAGATAGGCGCGCTCGACGCGCTCCCAGCGCTGGTCCCGATCCATCGCGTAGTAACGGCCACTGACGCTGGCGATACGGCAGCTTGGTTGTTGATCGCAAAACGCTTGCAGCCGTGCCAACGATGCCGCCGCACTGCGCGGTGGGGTATCGCGGCCGTCGAGAAAAACGTGTACCGCGATCTGCGGCGTGGCCGCCGCCACGGCGGCGGCGAGCAGCGCCAGAATGTGGTCTTCGTGGCTATGCACACCGCCTGGCGAGAGCAATCCCAACACGTGCAGTGTGGCCGTGGGCGGCACGCTCTGAAGCACGCCCTGCAAGGCCTGGTTGCGCGCGAAACCGCCGTGTTGCAGGTCGTCTTCGATGCGCGTCAGATCCTGATACACCACCCGTCCGGCGCCAATGTTCATGTGCCCCACTTCGGAATTGCCCATCTGCCCCTCGGGCAGGCCGACCGCGCGGCCGTGGGTGGCGATCAGCGTGTGCGGACAGTCGCGCAGCAGCTCGCGCCAGTGCGGACACTGGGCGGCGGCGATCGCGTTATCGGTGGTTTCGGCGCGGTCGCCCCAGCCATCGAGGATCAGCAGCAATATCGGTTTGGGCGGCTTCATGGGCGATCCTCAACAGGTGCCTTCAAGGATACCGGCATAGGCCATTGGTCATCCAAACCAACGCCGCCTCCAACGCATCTCAAGCGCACCACCCCACCACGGAGTTCGTTATGCCTCGTCATGGTTTGTTCGCACTGCTTGCCCTTGCCGGTCTGCTGATCACTACCGCCGATGCCGCCCTGCCCCGCTCGATCGGCGATGTCAGCCATGTCAACAAATCAATCCAAATCGAAGATGCTGGCCGCGCCGGCGAGCTGGAAACGGTCAATGGTTCGATCCAGGTTGGCAACGCCGCCAGCATCGAGTCTGCCGACACCGTCAATGGCGCGATCCGCCTCGGTGACGGCAGTCATGCCCGCGCCCTGGAAACGATCAACGGCTCGATCACCCTCGGCGCTCGGGCGCAAATCGAAAACGGCATCGAAACCGTCAACGGTTCGCTCAATCTCGGCGACGATGCCGAAGTGCTGGGCAGTGCCGAAAACGTCAACGGCAGCATCGTGCTCAAACCGCGCGCGCATGTCGGCGGGACTTCAAGGCGTCGCGCAGAAATAACTTGCGCAGATTGCGCAGGACTTTCGTTCGCCTGCAAGGCGCACAAAGGGGAGCATAGTCGGACTATGTGACGCTTTGTGCAACGACGCAGGCGGGCGATAAGGACCAGCAAGATGGGCAAGTTATTTCTGCGCGACGCCTAAGTACCTACAACGGTGACATCACCCTCAACGACCACGCCCGCGTCGACGCGGGGATCCACGTCAAGCCATCGAAAATGAGTTGGTTCAGCGGCCACGCGCGCGCGCCGGTCATCAAAATTGGCCCCAATGCCAGCGTCGGTGGTGACTTGGTGTTCGAACGCGAAGTGGAACTCTACGTACACCCGAGCGCCCACATCGGCGCCATTCGCGGTGCCACCGCCAAACCGTGGCCGGGTGCCGAAATGGCGGTGGAGAAAGACTGAATCTCAGCGCTGGCATCGCTTGCGCGGACGTTAGACAAAGTCCGCCGCAAGTCCGTTCGCAGTCAAACGCTGCGCTCCCGCTGGTGTCGGACCGATAGCACCGTGACCACATCTGCCGAATAGGCGTACAGCGCGATATAGCCGTGATCGCCAAACTCGATGACCAGCTCACGTTGCTCCGGCGAATGCTCGGCAACAAGTCGGCCGATCAGCGGCTGTTGCAGTAATAAACGGGTTGCCTTGATGATGGCATCGGCAGCTCGTTTCGCGGCGGCTGGATTCTGCGGGCGCAAAAATTCGCGCAATCGCTGTATATCGCGCAGTGCGCCCGCAGCAAATTTTACTTGTGGCATACCGGCGCGGGCAGCTCGTCGGGTTCGCCCCAGGTCGCCAACCAGGCGATGACTTCATCGCCAGTGACATGCAGGCCGGTGGTCTGGTAGTCGTTCCATGCTTGGATGCCGTCCTGGTGAAAGGCTTCACGCATTTCTGCGCGCCCGACGTAATCCTGGATCGCATCCTGCAACAATTTTTGTGCGCTCTGCTGACGCGTCACCGCCAGACGCTCAAGGCGTCTGCGGGTATCCGGGTCGATCTGGATCACGAGTTTTTCAAGTGTGACGGTGCTCATTGCGCGCTCCAGTCCAGCAGCAACGGGCACTACGATAGCAGGGCGGCAGCAGCGCGTACGCCTGCCGTTTTCGGTCAGGCGATATAGACCGATTTGATGTTGGTGAACTCGTGGATGCCGTGGGCGGCGAGTTCGCGGCCGTAGCCAGAGGACTTGGTGCCGCCGAACGGCATCCGGGCGTCGCTGCGAACGATGGCATTGACGAAACCGGCGCCGACCTGCAATTGCCGCACGATGCGATCACCGCGCTCGCGGTCGCCGGTCCAGACACTGCCCCCCAATCCGAACGTGGTGTCGTTGGCGATGCGTACGGCATCGGCGTCATCGCGGGCACGCAAGATGCTGGCCACCGGGCCGAACATTTCTTCGCTGTAGGCGGGCATCCCCGGCACCACGTGATCGAGCACGGTGGCGGCGTAACGGGTGCTGCCGGCTTGATGCTGGGCGCCGAGCACAATCCGTGCACCGGCGCTGATACTGGCTTCAACTTGGGTTTGCAAAGCATCGGCGAGATCGGCGCGGGCCATCGGCGCCAGGCTCGATTCGGCATCGAGCGGATCGCCCAGGCGCAGGTCGGCGGCCGCACCGACAAACGCCGCCAGGAAGCGTTCGGCGATGGCATCGACCAGCACAAAGCGCTTGGCGGCGATGCAGGTTTGCCCGGCGTTGCCAAAGCGCGAAGCGATGGCAGCGGCGACGGTGCGATCCAGATCGGCATCATCGAGCACGACAAAGGCATCACTGCCGCCGAGTTCGAGTACGCATTTTTTCAAGTGTTGACCAGCGCTGGCGGCGACCGAACGCCCGGCACGTTCGCTACCGGTCAGGCTGACCGCGCGCACCACCGGATCAGCGATCACCCGCGCCGCCTGGGCGTTGTCGATGTGCAGCACCGAAAACACCCCCGCTGGCAAACCGGCGACGTGCATCACCTCGGCGATCAGATCGGCCGTGCGCGGTACGTTGACCGCGTGTTTGAGGATCGCCACATTGCCCGCCATCAGCGCCGGTGCCAGAAATCGGAACACTTGCCAGATCGGGAAGTTCCACGGCATCACCGCAAACACCGCGCCCAGCGGTTCGTAGCGCACATAACTGCGGTGGGCCTCGGTGGCGACCAACAGATCCGCCAGATAATCGGCCGCGTGCTCGGCGTAGTAGTCGCAGGTGGCAGCGGATTTTTCGATTTCAGCGAACGATTCCGACCGGAGCTTGCCCATTTCCGCCGCCATCAGCGCGGCGATCTCGGGCTTGCGCTCGCGCAGCACGCGGGCGGCATTTTGCAGATACCGGGCGCGCTCGGCGATGCTGCGCTCGGCCCAGGCGGCGATTGCAGAAGCCGCTTGGCTGAGCACCGCCGCGACTTCGGCTTCGGCCATATAGCGGTAGCGATATTCCACACGCCCGGTCCACGGGTTGATCGATTCTATGTTCATGGTGCTGGTTCCAATCTGGCTGCCGCTTACGGCGCGGCGCGGGTGACTACTGGTTAGCCGCCAACTGCAGGTCGCGGGCGCGTTTGCGTTCGGCCCGCGCCATCAGATACCAACCGATGACGCCAACCGTGGAGACGACGGCGATCAACAGCGTGGCGAGCGCGTTGATTTTTGGACTTACGCCCATCCGCACCGAGGAAAAAACTTTCATCGGCAAGGTGGTGGACGAGGGCCCGGTGACGAAACTGGAAATCACCAGATCGTCCAGCGACAGGGTGAACGCCAGCAGCCAGCCCGACAGCAGCGCTGGCGTGATGATCGGCAGGGTGATGACAAAAAATACTTTTACCGGCCCGGCGCCCAAATCCATCGCGGCTTCTTCCAAGGACTTGTCGAGCTCGCTCAGACGCGAAGAAATCACCACGGCAACAAAGGCCATGCAAAAGGTGACGTGGGCGATCCAGATCGTGGTCATGCCGAGCGGCAACTCGATCCCGAGCAAGCCGCGCAGGGCGATGAACATCAGCAGCATCGACAAACCGGTAATGACTTCGGGCATCACCAACGGCGCGGTAATCAAGCCGCCAAACAGAGTTTTGCCACGAAAACTGCGGAACCGCGTCATCACCATCGCCGCCATGGTGCCCAAGACGACCGAGGCCCAGGCGGTATAAAACGCCAATTGCAGGCTGATCCAGGCGGCCTTCATCATCTGTTGGTCGCGGAACAATTCGCCGTACCACTTGATCGAAAATCCGGACCAGACGGTGACCAGCCGATTTTCGTTGAACGAGTAAATGATCAGGCTGAGGATTGGTGCGTAAAGAAAAAAGAATCCCAGGCCGAGTACCAGCCAGGTGCTGGTGGAACCGCTGCGTCGGCTGCTCATGCCAGCCGTCCTTCAAGCTCTTTGGCTTGTGACTTGTGGAAGATCAGGATCGGAACGATCAGGATGATCAGCATCACGATCGCCACCGCCGAAGCCACCGGCCAATCGCGGTTGTTGAAGAACTCCTGCCAGAGCACGCGGCCGATCATCAGCGTGTCCGGGCCGCCGAGCATTTCCGGGATGACGAATTCGCCGACCACCGGGATCAACACCAGCATCGAGCCGGCGATGATGCCGGCTTTGGATAGTGGCAAGGTGATCGCCAAAAACGCCCGCCACGGCCGCGCGCCCAGGTCGTAGGCGGCTTCCAGCAGTCGCCTATCGAGCTTGACCAGGTTGGAATACAGCGGCAGCACCATGAAGGGCAAATAGGCATAGACAATGCCGATGTACACCGCCGCCGGTGTGTACAGGATTTTCAGCGGCGCATCGATCACGCCGATGCTGAGCAGAAAATTATTCAGCAGTCCGTTTTGCTTGAGGATGCCGATCCAGGCATAAATGCGAATCAGGAACGAGGTCCACGACGGCAGCACCACCAGCATCAGCGCGATATTGCGCGTCGCCGGTTCCATCCGCGAGATCACATAGGCCATCGGATAGCCGATCAGCAGGCACAGGCCGGTGGCGATCACCGCGATCTTGAGCGAGCTCAAATAAGCGTTGACGTAAAGGCTGTCGTTGACCAGATAGAGATAGTTCTCCAGCCGCAACTTGAGCACCAGAAAGCCGTCTTCCCAGTTGAGCAACGAACTGTAGGGCGGCATCGCCATTTCGAATTTGGCGAACGAGATCTTCAGCGCGATCAGAAACGGAATCGCAAAAAACAACAACAGCCACAGATACGGCACCGAGATCACCGCCCAGCGGCTGCCCGGCAAACGACTGCGCAGCGACTGCCAGTTGGCGCTCATGAGCTCAACACCACGCCTTCCAGATCCCCCCACGACACCCAGACCGGATCGTTCCAGGTGAAACTTTCGGAATCCCAGCGTTTCATGTTGACGAAATTGCACATCACCTTGCAGCCGCCGTCGAGGCGCACGTGATACACCGAATGGCTGCCGAAATAGGCGATGTCTTCGATGCTGCCGTGGGCCTTGTTGTGCTTGAGATCGGGCTCGTGCTTGCTGATTCGGAGTTTTTCCGGGCGCAACGCCATCGCCACTTCCATGCCTTCGAAGCCGGTGACCCCATGCGCCACATAGATCGGGTCGGGAAATGCCGACGTGCGAATGGTGACGAAATCTTTTTCGTCCTTGTCGATCCGGCCTTCGAACAAATTGACCGAGCCGATGAACCCGGCGGTGTAGCGGCAGTTGGGCTGCTCGTAGATTTCGTCGGGTTTGGCGCATTGCCGGATGCGGCCCTGTTCCATGATCGCGATGCGATGCGCCATGGTCATCGCTTCTTCCTGATCGTGGGTGACCATGACGCAGGTCACGCCGAGCTTTTCGATGATGTTGACCAACTCGAGCTGCATCTGCGAGCGCAGCTTTTTGTCGAGCGCGCCCATCGGTTCATCGAGCAGCAACATCTTTGGACTTTTTGCCAGCGAACGCGCCAGCGCCACGCGTTGTTGCTGGCCGCCGGACAACTGATGCGGTTTGCGTTTGGCAAAACGATTCATCTGCACCAGGCTCAACATCTCGTCGACGCGCGCGCGCATCGCCGCTTTGGCCATACCGTCCTGCTTCAGGCCGAAGGCGATGTTTTGCTCCACCGTCATGTGCGGAAACAGGGCGTAGGATTGAAACATCATGTTGATGCGCCGCTCGTAGGGCGGCAGGCCAATCAGGCTCTGACCTTCGAGCTCGATGCGACCGGCCGTCGGCGTTTCAAAACCGGCCAGGCAACGCAGCAAGGTCGATTTGCCGCAACCGGAAGCACCCAACAAGGCAAAGATCTCGCCCTTGCGAATGGTCAGACTGACATCATCAACGGCCACAAAACCATCGAACTCCTTGCGCACGGTATCGATCACCAAATACCGATCCGGTGAGGGCGCCGGCGGGTTCGCCGCGCTGTTCACCATCGTGCCATTACTGCCCGCTGCATCCGCGTCCACTGAAGCCATGCCGGTCCTCCCCGGATCGAAACTGGTCGGGCGGGTCGGCGGTAACCGCCGACCCGCTGCAACGCCTTGCTTACTGGCCGGTTTTCAGGGTCGTCCAGGCGCGGTTGAACAGGCGATCCACTTCCGGCGGCAACACCGCCAGTGAGAACAGCGTAGCCTGCACTGCCGGCGTTGGATAAACCGCAGGATTGGCGCGCAAGGACTCATCCACCAGCGGCAAGGAAACCTTGTTGGCGCTGGCATAGCTCACATAGTTGGAGATGCCGGCCATCACTTCCGGGCGCAGCAAATAATTGATGAACTGGTGGGCGTTGTCCGGATGCTTGGCGTCTTTCGGGATCGCCATCATGTCGAACCACATCGGCGCGCCTTCCTTGGGAATGTTGTAGGCCACATGCACGCCCTTGTTGGCTTCGTCGGCACGGGTCTTGGCCTGGAAGACGTCGCCCGACCAGCCAATGGCGACGCAAGCATCGCCATTGGCGAGCGCGTTGATGTACTCGGACGAATGGAACTGGGTGATGTACGGCCGCAGCTTGGTCAGCACATCGACCGCTTTCTGGATCACCGCCGGGTCGAAGCTATTGGGCTGTTCCCCCAAATAACGCAGCACCGGCGGGATGATCTCCGAGGGCGTGTCGAGCATGTAGACGCCGCAATCATGCAGCTTGGCCAGATTGGCCGGATCGAACACCAGCGACCAGCTATCCACCGGCGCGTCTTTGCCGAGGGCTTTCTTCACCAGATCGACGTTGTAGCCAATACCGGTGGTGCCCCAGAGGTAATCCACCGCATAGGTGTTGTCGGGGTCATTGTTGGCGATCACCGCCATGATTTCCGGGTCCAGATTGCCGTAGTTGCTGAGCTTGCTCTTGTCCAGCGGCATGAACACGCCGGCCTTGATCTGGCGGGCGAGAAAGGTCAGCGAGGGCACGACGACGTCGTAACCGGTGCTGCCAGAAACCAGCTTGGCTTCGAGGATTTCGTTACTGTCGAAGACATCGTAAGTGACCTTGATGCCGGTCTCTTTCTCGAAGTTGGCCAGCGTGTCTTCGGCGATGTAATCCGACCAGTTGTAGACGTTGAGCACTTTTTCCTCGGCAACCGGAGCCGCCGGTACGGCGGCGGCCGGCGCGGCGGTTTCCTGCTTGCCACAGGCGACACTCAAAACACTGGCCATAGCCACAAACAAAATACGCAATTTCATGGTGAGCTTCCTCCTAGTAGAGTGAACACAGCCTGCGGTGTGCAGGGTCACAACGGACTTGCGGAACGGCGGTGGTGGCGTAGGGTGGATAAGTACCGCGCATCCACCTGGTCGCTGAGATGAACGGTGGATGCGCGGTACTTATCCACCCTACGCATGGCCAAACCGGTCCGTACATCTTAAACCCCTGGCGTCGCCAGACCGAGTTCGCGGGCGGTGAGGTCCAACGATTTCCAGATTTTCTCGATCAATTCGTCGATCTCGGAACGGCTGATCGTCAGCGGTGGCGACAGCAGCATCGAGTCGTTGGTAGCGCGCAGGATCAGCCCCAGTTGCAGCGCGAAATCGCGGCAGATGACGCCCACCTTGCCGCGCTCGGCGAAGCTCTTGCGCGCCGGTTTGTTGGGCACCAGTTCGAGCGCGCCGACCATGCCGACAATGCGCGATTCGCCGACCAGTGGATGCGCGCCCAGCGCCAGCCAGCGCTCCTGCAGGTAAGGCCCGGTGTTGGTGCGCGCCTGATCGACGATGTGTTCTTCCTGCAGGATGCGGATGTTTTCCAACGCCACCGCGGCACACACCGGATGACCGGAATAGGTGTAGCCGTGGGCAAGCTCGCCGCCCTGCTCGGCCAGCACCTTGGCGATGCGGTCATTGAACAACGAGGCACCCATCGGGATATAACCCGAGGTCAGGCCTTTGGCGATGGTCATGATGTCCGGAGTAAAGCCGAAATACTGCGAGCCGAACCACTCACCGGTGCGCCCAAATCCGCAGATCACTTCGTCGGCGATCAGCAGCACGTCGTATTTGCGGCAGATCCGCTCGATTTCCGGCCAGTAGGTCATCGGCGGGATGTAGACGCCGATCGCGCCCATGATCGGCTCGCCGATAAACGCTGCCACGCGGTTGGGTCCCAGCTCCAGAATCTTGCTCTCCAGTCGCCGCGCCGCCACCAGGCCGTAGTCTTCTGGTGACTGATCGCCCCCATCGAGAAACCAGAACGGCGGTTCGATGTGATGAATATCCGGGATCGGCAGGCCACCCTGCGCGTGCATGCCCTTCATGCCGCCGAGACTGGCACCGGCCACCGTTGAACCGTGGTAGCCGTTGTAGCGACCGATGACGATATTTTTTTGCGGCTGGTCCTGCACTTTCCAGAAGTGCCGCACCAGCCGCAGGATGGTGTCGTTGGCTTCCGAACCCGAGTTGGAAAAAAACGCGTGGTTCAGATCCGCCGGCGTCAGTTCGGCGATCTTGGCGGCGAGCTTGACGGTCGGCTCGGTGGTACAGCCGAAGAAGCTGTTGTAGTAGGCGAGTTCGGTCATTTGCTTGGCGGCGGCAGCGCCCAATTCCTTGCGGCCATAGCCGATATTCACGCACCACAAGCCGGCAAACGCGTCGAGCAACTTGTTCCCGGCCGAGTCCCAGACGTACACGCCCTCACCACGGCTCAGGATGCGCGTGCCTTTTTTGGCGAGCGCGGCGTTGTCGTTGAAAGGATGCAGGTGGTGGGCGGCATCCAATTGTTGGAGCTTTAGAATGTCCATGGTGGGTCTGGGCTCGCTTGAAAGGTGGGGCGGTGAGGGTCTACACGTTCAACAGCAGAAACTCGCGTTCCCACGAACTGATGACCCGGAAAAAAGTTTGGTATTCCTTCTGCTTGACCACGCAGTAGGCATTGACAAAACGCTCGCCGAGCAAGCCTTGCAGCGGCTTGCAAACGCGCAGCGCCGAGAGCGATTCTTCCAGTGTGCGCGGCAGGCCAAAGCCTTTGTCCTGGGCGCTGCCGGTGAGCGGTTCGGTCGGCAGCAATTTTTCCTGGATGCCTAAATAGCCACAGGCCAGGGTCGCCGCCATCGCCAGATAGGGGTTGGCGTCGGAGCCGGCGAAGCGACTTTCGACGCGGGTGTTTTCTGGCGTATCGAACGGCACCCGCAAACCGCAGGTGCGATTGTCGTAGCCCCACTGCACGTTGATCGGCGCCACTTCACCCAACGCCAGCCGCCGATAGGAATTGACGTTGGGCGCAAAGAACGGCATCGCCATCGGCACGTATTTCTGCAAGCCGCCGAGGTAATGCATGAACAATTCGCTGTGCTTGCCAGCACGGCTGCCGACGAATCGATTCTTGCCGGTTTCGGCATCGACCATGCTTTGGTGGATGTGCATGGAACTGCCCGGTTCGTTCTCCATCGGCTTGGCCATGAAAGTGGCATAGATGCCATGGCGCAAAGCGGCCTCGCGCATGCTGCGTTTGAACAGGAACACCTGATCGGCACGCGACATCGGATCGGCGTGCTCAAAATTGACTTCGAGCTGGGCGGCGCCGGATTCGTGGATCAGGGTATCGACGTCAAGTTCCATCGCTTCGGCGTAGTCGTACATCAGATCGAGGATCGGGTCGAACTCGTTGACCGCGTCGATTGAGTAGGATTGCCGCGCGGTCTCCGGGCGACCGGAACGCCCGGCCGGTGGCAACAGCGGGAAGTCCGGATCGGTGTTTTTCTGCACCAGAAAAAACTCGAGTTCCGGCGCCACGATCGGTTTCAGGCCGAGCGCTTCGTACGAAGCCAATACCCGACGCAACACATTGCGCGGCGCCAGATGGTGGGGACGACCGTCGCGGGTAAAGCAGTCGTGGATCACCTGCGCGGTCGGGTCGCTGGCCCAGGGCACCATCCGCACCGTGTCCGGGTCGGGCCTCAGGTACATGTCGGAATCCGACGGCGACACCAGCTCGTCGTATTCATCGGGATAGTCGCCAGTGACCGTGGTCGCGAAGATGCCTTCCGGCAGTCGCGTGCCGTAGTCGTGGGAAAACTTGGTCGCCGGAATGATTTTGCCGCGACCATTGCCGGTGATGTCGGGTACCAGGCATTCCACTTCGGTGATCCGCCGCTCTTTCAACCAGCGCTTGAGCGAACTCTCTTGTTGATCGGCCGCCAGTTGTTTCTCTGCGGCGGCGCTGGCGGGCGGGCTGGGATTGGCGCGCTTGGGCTTGTGGTTCTTGGGTTTGGATTTTTTCTTGGTCATGGTGTTGGATTCCGACTCTGGGCGCGCGCCTGCGCCGCTTTGGCGAAGGCCTGAAAGATGCCCAGATAGAAAGGATTTTCCAGCATTTTCCATTCTGGGTGCCATTGCACGGCGAGCAGGAATGGCAGCGGGGCATCGAGCCTGATCGCCTCGATCAGCCCATCGCCAGCGCGCGCTTCCACCAGCAGATCGCGCCCAAGCACGCCAATCCCCTGGCCGTGCAGCGAATTGACCGACACCCGTTGGCAACCGGCAATGGCCGCGAGCCAACCGCCCGGAACCAAATCGACCGGGTGCGCGGGCGCGTACTGTTGGTCCAGGGTTTGCTGCTCGTCTTCGCGATGATCGGCGTAGCCCGGGGTTTCGTGAACCTTCTGCAGCAGGCTGCCGCCAAGCGCCACGTTGACCTCCTGGAAGCCACGACACACCGCCAATATCGGCACCTGCATGGTGATCGCCAGACGGATCAACGCCAGTGTGGTCCGATCGCGGGCCGGATCGTGAAAGTTGCCGACGTAGCTCGGCTCGTCACTGTAATGGTGGGGCTCGATGTTGCTGTAAGAACCGGTAAGAAACAGGCCGTCGAACTGCTCGAGCACCGCCGCCAGCGGCAGTGGCGGATCCAGCGAGGGCAGCAGCAAGGGGGTGCCGCAGCCGCTGTCGATGATCGCCCGCAGATACTTTTCGCCGACCGTTTGATACGGGTGCGCGCCGATTTGTTTGCGGTCGGTGGGTAAGCCGATGAGCGGAAGGCGGCGCATAAGGTCAATGATCTGGTCAAGGACAGCAACGGCGTTGCGGGGCAATCGGTCGGGTCATCGAAACGCTTGATCAGACCGCCTTCGAAAATTACCTGCGGGAAGATCCCCTGCGGCTGCCGCTTCGTGCCCCGGACCATAGCCCGACTGTTTAATTTTATCAACAGTCTGTGCAGCATTTCGGCAAGGCCATGGCATGGTGCGCTGCAACAAAGCCTTTGTAGCGCGACTTTGGTGAGTCGTTGGCCACGCACGGCGACAAAGCGATGAGAATTCTTTACACCTGCCCGGGTGGCGTTGCTAAACTTCCGGGCACCATTCTGTGAGTATCGTCATGCGCAAAAGCCCCCTTTCCGATCTCGATCTGGCGCAACTGCAAGCACTGCCCGACTGCGAAATGATTGATCTGTTGCTGCCCGACATGAACGGTCTGCTGCGCGGCAAACGCATCACCCGCGACGCCCTGGAAAAAGTCTATGAAAGTGGTGTCTGTCTGCCGATGTCCTTGGTCGCCACCGATATCACCGGCAACACCGTCGAAGAGACCGGTCTCGGTTATGACATCGGCGATGAAGACCGCATCTGCCGCCCGGTCCCCGGCAGTTTGCGCGCGGTGCCCTGGCAGCGGCGGCCGATGGCGCAACTTCTGCTCAGCATGGAAGACGCCGCCGGTGGCACCTTCGCGGCCAATCCACGGGAAGTATTGAAACGCGTACTGGATCGTTTCAAGGCACGCGGCCTGAACCCGGTGGTGGCGGTAGAACTCGAGTTCTATCTGCTCGATGAGACGTTGACCGCCGAAGGCCGGCCGCTGACCTCGATCAATCCGGTGACCCGCCAGCGCAACCGCAGCACGCAGGTCTACTACATGGAGGATCTGAACGACTACCAGTTGTTCACCGATGCCGTTGCCGCCGCCTGTCGCGCGCAAAATATTCCCGCCGACACCGCCGTCGCCGAATACGCGCCCGGCCAGTTTGAGATCAACCTCAAACACCGCGATGACGCGCTGGCCGCCTGCGACGATGCGGTGTATCTGAAGCGCGCGATCAAAGCGGTCGCCGGTCAACACCATTTGCTGGCGAGTTTCATGGCCAAGCCGTTCGTCGATCAAGCCGGTAGCGGCATGCATATTCATGCCAGCGTGCTCGACGCCGCCGGCAAGAATATATTTTTCGGCACGCCGGAAGCCCCCGCCGCTGCGCTCAAACATGCCATCGCTGGCCTGCAATCGGTGTCCAGCGATTGCCTGCTGTTGTTCGCACCGCACGCCAACAGTTATCGGCGATTTGTGCTCAATGCCTACGTACCACTGAACGATTGCTGGGGGTTCAACAATCGCACGGTGGCGCTGCGGATTCCGCACAGCGATCCCGGCAACACCCGCATCGAACACCGCATTGCCGGCGCCGATGCCAATCCCTACCTGGTCACCGCCGCGGTGCTAGCCGGCATTCTGCACGGCCTCGAACAGCAGCGCGATCCGGGTCCGCCGATCGTCGGCAATGCCTACGAGCAGACCGTGGCGCGCGAGCTGTATTGGCGCGAGACGATCGCTACCTTCATGCACAGCGAGTTCATCGCCAGCGCGTTCGGTGCCGACTTCCAGCATATCTACGGCCAGCAAAAGACCAAGGAATTGCGCAGCTTTTATCGTGAAGTCACCACCCTCGAATACGAGTGGTATCTGCGGGCAGTCTGATGACCGCGGCGGTGACCCAAGCGGCACCCAGCTGGTACGCCGCCAGCGCCAATGCGCTACCGGCGCAGCCGTCGCTGCGGGCGAGCGAGCGCGCCGATGTGGTCGTGCTCGGTGCCGGCATCACCGGCTTGTCCACGGCCATCGAACTGGCCGAACGCGGTTATTCGGTGATCGTGCTGGAAGCCGAAACCATCGGTTGGGGCGCGTCTGGCCGCAGCGGTGGCCAGATGATCTTTGGCTATGGCTGCGAACAGCACACCCTGCGCAACCTGGTCGGCGCCGATGACGCACGCAAATTGTTCGATTGGTCGCGGGAAGGGCTGCGCCTGATCGGCGAACGGGTTGCCAAATATCGGATCGATTGCGATCTGCAAGCGGGCCACGCCCACGCCGCGATCAAGCCGCGCCAGGTCGAAGAACTCAAACTCTGGCAGGCCGACTTACAGGACCATTACGCTTATCCCGACCTGCAATTCTGGGACCGCCAGCGCTTGCGGCAGACGCTCGCCACCGAGCGCTATCAAGCGCTGTTGTTCGATCCGGCCGGTGGCCACCTGCACCCGCTCAATTACACCCTGGGACTGGCGCGTGCGGCGCTCTCGCTCGGCGTAAAAATCTACCAGCACAGCAAGGTGCTGGCGGTGCAAGAAGGCGCGCGGGTGGTGTTTCGTACCGCCCAAGGCGACGCCAGCGGCAGTTTTGCCGTGCTCGCCGGCAACGCCTGGCTGGGTGGACTGGTGCCGTCGCTCGAAGCCAAAATCATGCCGGTCGGCACCTATATCTGCGCCACCGAATGCCTGGGGGCCGAACGCGCGCGCGCGCTGATCCAGAATCGGATGGCGGTCGCCGACATCAACTTCGTGCTCGATTATTTTCGCCTGAGCGGCGACCACCGGATGCTGTTCGGCGGCCGCGTCAGTTATTCGCGGCTACCGCCACCGAACCTCCGCCACAGCATGCGGCAACGGCTGCTGAAGGTATTTCCGCAACTGGCCGATGTCGCCATCGACTATGTCTGGGGTGGCTACGTGGACATCAGCATGAACCGCGCCCCGCATTGGGGGCGACAGGGCGCCAACCTGTATTTTGCGCAGGGCTTTTCCGGCCACGGCATCGCCGCCACTGGCCTGGCTGGCCGGGTCATCGCCGAAGCGATTCACGGCCAGTCCGCACGACTGGATATCTACCAGCGCATCCGCCACCGCGATTTTCCCGGCGGCAAGTGGCTGCGCACGCCGGCCTTGGTGCTGGCGATGCTCTGGTATCGCCTGCGCGATTGGCGGTAACGCCGCCGTGGCTCAATCGCCGTCGAGCGATTTGGGATCGACGCCTAAGTCTTTGAGTTTGCGATACAGGTGCGTGCGTTCCATGCCGGCCAAGGCCGCGAGTTTGCTGACGCTGCCCCGGCATTGTTTGAGTTGCCGCATCAGGTAGGCGCGTTCGAAGCGGTCACGGGCATCGCGCAGCGGCAGGCTGAGATCGAGCAGAAAATCACCGGCCTGGCGACCCGGACCCGGGGCGACGATGCCGAGGGCTTCGTTGACTTCTTCCAAATCGATTTCGCCGTCGCCGCCGAGAATCAGCAGGCGCTGCACCAGGTTGCGCAATTCGCGCAGGTTGCCCGGCCAGGGATGTGCGCGCAGACGGGCGAGCGCGTCGGCGGCGATGCTGCGCACCGGCAAGGCATCGCGCGCGGCCAGTTGCGCGATCTGGCTTTCGAGCAGCAGCGGAATATCGGCGCCGCGCTCACGCAGCGGTTGCGCCTGCACGCCGAGCACCTTGAGTTGATAGAACAAGTCTTCGCGCAGTTGCCCGGCTTGCAGCGCCGATTCCAGCGCCTGGGTGCTGCCGACGATCAACCGTGCCCGCCAAGGCAGCTCGACCGCGCCGCCGTCGCGTTGATAAACGCCAGCCTCCAACGCGGCCGCCAAGCGGGTTTGGATGGCCTCCGGCAGGCCGATGATTTCGTCCAGATACAAGGTGCCGTCGGCGGCTTGTTCGATGGCACCGACGACCGCGCTGGCGCCGTCGCTACCGAACAGCGCTATCGGCAGCCGCGGGGCTGGCGTCGTCGCCAGCGCAAAGCGCACAAAAGCGGCGTGCGCGCGCTGGCTTTGGCTGTGTACGTAGCGCGCCAGCGTTTCTTTGCCGGTGCCGGCTTCGCCGCAAATCAGCAGCGGCGCGTCGACTTGCGCGGCGCGGTCGAGTTGGCTGCGCAAGTGCCGACTCGCGGCGCTGTCCCCCACCGGCGCGGGCACCGCGATCTGGCGTTTCAGGCCGAGATTTTCGCTGGTCAGGCGGGCGGCTTCGAGCGCGCGTTGCACGGTCAACAAGAGCTTGGCGAGGGCGACCGGCTTTTCCAGAAAATCATAGGCGCCCAGACGCACCGCTTCGACCGCGGTCTCGATATTGCCGTGGCCGGAGATCATCACCGTCGGACAGGGCAAGCCGCCAGCGGCCAGGCGCTCGCGCAAAAAACCGACGCCATCGCCGTCCGGCAACCAGACATCAAGCAACAACAGGTCCGGGGTTTGCGCGAGCAAAGCGGCCCGCGCCGCCAGCAGCGAACCGGCGCTGCGCACGGCGTAGCCTTCGTCGCTGAGGATGTCGCTGATCAGATGACAGATGTCGGGTTCGTCATCCACCACCAGGATGCGGGCAGCATTCATGGCCTTCTCGTAAAAGTTTCTGCGGGCAAGGATAGCGGCTCAAGCCCGCAGGCGATGAGCGCCGGTTTCAGCCCGGGCGCGTCGGCGGTTTTGACCGGACGCAAAGCTCAACCGCGCCGATGCAAAGCCGCCAGGAACGCCGCAATCGAGCCGGCGATGGCGACCAGCAATGGCAATTGAAATCCCAACCAGCGCGGCCCTTCGGCGTTGAGTCCATAAAGCAGCGCGGCGGCGACCAACAACCCGGCGCCGAGTACCGCAAACACCGTGCGCCGCTGGCCCTCACGCGATTCATCGACCAGCGCCTGCATCTCGCGCGAGCGGATCTCCAGCGACTGGGTACCGTTGGCCGCCTTTTGCAACCAGGCGTGGAACAGGTGCGGCAGTTCCGGCGCGTGGCGCGCCAGCTCGGGTAGTTTTTCGGCAAACCGGTCGCGCAGCGCGGCCAGCGAGTAGCGTTGTTGGATGATCGCTTCCAGTACCGGTCTGGCGACCGCAATCAGGTCGAGTTTGGGGTGCAGCAATCGGCCGACGCCTTCGATATTGAGCAGGGTCTTCTGCAACAGCAACAATTGCGGCTGCACCGTCAGCTCGTAGCGCTGCACCAGTTTGAAAATGCGCGCCAACACTTCGCCCAACGAAACTTCGGCGATCGGTTTGCTGAAATAGGGTTCGCAGACGCTGCGCACGGCGGCTTCGAGTTCATCGACGCGAATGTGCGCGGGCATCCAGCCGGCTTCGATATGCAGCTCGGCGATGCGCCGATAGTTGTTGCTGAACATGGCGCGGAAGTTTTCCGCCAGGTAGTACTGATCGGCCTCGGGCAAGGTGCCCATGATGCCGAAATCGAGCGCGATAAAACGCGGGTTCTCGGTCCGTGCGGCGTCCACCCAGATGTTTCCGGGGTGGGCATCGGCGTGGAAAAAATTGTCCCGGAATACTTGCTGGTAAAACAACCGCACGCCTTTTTCGGCGAGCGCGACGCGGTCGATGCCGGCGGCATCCAGCGCCGCCAAGTCGTCCGAGGGGATGCCGCGCACCCGTTCCAGGGTCAGCACCCGCGGTCCGCTCCAGTCCCAATAGACCTTGGGAATCAGCAGGTCGGGTGAGTGTTCGAAATTGCGTCGCAACTGGCTGGCATTGGCGCCCTCGCGCTGCAAGTCGAGCTCGTTATTCAGCGTGCGCTCGATTTCGGCGACGATTTCGCGCGGTTGAATCTTGTCGGCATTCGGCAAGTGGCGTTCGGCGATCCCGGCCAGCAAGCGCAGCAGGCCGAGATCGGCGGCGATGCGCGCCTCGACGTTGGGCCTGAGCACCTTGACGACGACTTCGCTGCCATCCGGCAGCAGCGCCGCATGCACTTGCGCAATCGACGCCGAGGCCAGCGGCAAGCGTTCGAAACTGCGGAACAATTTGCCGATCGGCGCGCCCAGCACGCGCTCGATTTCGCGCTCGGCCAGCTCGCCCGGAAACGCCTGCACGCGATCTTGCAACAGGGTCAATTCATCGGCGATATCGGCCGGTATCAGGTCGCGCCGGGTCGACAGGATCTGGCCGAACTTGACGAACAACGGCCCAAGCTCCTGCAACGCCAGCCGCAAACGAACGCCGCGCGCCAGTTGCGCAATATCGCCACGCGGCCGAGGCAGCAGCAAACGCAAACGCCGCACAAAGCGCAGACCGGGCAGCAGTTCCAGCAGCTCATCGAGCCGATAGCGGGCGAGCGTGGTGGCGATGCTGAGCAAGCGAAATGCCGGATTAAACATCGTTCTGCACCTGCCGCCGCCGCGCCAAGGCTTTGAGTTTGGCGTCGAACCGATCCACGCCATCACGCAGCGTATCGATCTCGCTACCGAACAGGTCGAGCTCCGCCGCCGAAACCAGATCGCGACTTTCTTCCTGCAAATATTCAGCGCTGGACTCGGCCAAACTGTGGGCGCTGTCGTTCACCCAATGCAAAGCCGCACGCAGGTGACGGGCCAACTGCGGCCCGAGCACGCTGCCGAAACGGGCGGCGAAGGCCGCGTCCCAGTCCGGATCAAAACGCTTGCCAAGACGCTCGATGCGACGCAGCAGTTCGGCATCACCAGAAATTTCAACACGCCCCACCGGCAGACTGTGGGCGGCCTCCGGTCGCAGCAGGCCGATCAGGCCGCTCAAAGTGCTGCGCAGGTTCAGATCGCTGCTGGCCGCTTGGGCCGGGCCGACCTTGAGCCGGTTCTGATCCACCCAGAGGCGCAGGGCCCATTCCGGGCCGTTCCATGTCAGCGTGAGCGAGCGGCCGTGCAGCGCGCCGATTTCATTGGGCGACTCCGGGTCGAGCGCCAACGCCTGATTGAGCAGCGTTTCCAGCAACGCGCCCAAGCGTGCTTTGAGCGAACGGGGTTCGGTCGATTCAGTCATGGCGCAGAGTGTACCGGCCGCCGCCAGCGGGCGCCGTAGCGACGATCATCAGCCCTGGCGAAATCGTTGACGTGCGCCGATCCGACCTCTCCCCTAGAATCCAGCCCATGCTGATCATCAACCCGCAACTCCGGATTCCCAACCGGGAGCTCACCGAAAAGTTCATTCGCGCTTCGGGCCCGGGCGGGCAGAACGTCAACAAGGTATCGACAGCGGTGGAACTGCGCTTCGATGCGCGCCGGTCGCCCTCGTTGTCGGAGCCGGTGCGGGTTCGCCTGCTGGCGCTCGCGGACCAGCGCATCACCGAAGAGGGCATGGTCATCATTCAAGCCAGCCGGTTTCGCAGTCAGGAGCAAAACCGGATGGATGCGCGCGAACGGCTGATGGCGCTGATTCTGACGGCGACCCGCGTGCCAAAGAAACGGGTCGCCACCCGGCCCAGCCATGGCGCCAAAGAACGTCGATTGCAGGGCAAGCGCGTGCGCGCCGGGGTCAAGGCCGGCCGCACCCCGGCTTGGGACCACGAATGAGTCCGCCGGTGGTTGGCGAACTGCCCGCCGACGCGCCACACACCGACCACCCGTGGGTGCGCTGCTGGGCCCGCGCCATGTTGCGGCTGTTCGGTTGGAAGTTGATCGGTGATTTTCCGGATCTGCCGAAAATGCTGATCCTGGTGGTGCCGCACAGTTCCGCCTGGGATGTGATCTGGGGCATGCTGATCAAGCTGGCGCTCGGCATGCGGATCGATTTCATGGCCAAGAGCGAGCTGTTCTTTTTTCCGCTCGGCCGGTTTCTGCGCTTGCTCGGTGCGGTGCCGGTGGATCGCCACGCCGCCCATGGCGTGGTCGGCGCCACGGTGCGTCTGCTCAAGTCCAAACCGGTGTGCTGGGTCGCGCTGGCGCCCGAGGGCACCCGACGCGCCTGCCCCAAGTGGCGCAGCGGTTTCTGGCATATCGCGCGGCTCGCCAAGGTGCCGCTGTGTTGCGTCTACATCCATTATCCGGAAAAAGTATTCGGCATCGGCCCAGTGCTGGAAGTGACCAAGGATATGGCCGCCGACATCGAACAACTGCGGGCGATTTTTGCGCCCTACCAAGGCCGCAATCGGCGACGAAATTGATGGCGCTCCATCGGTGGCCAGCCCGACCGTGGGGTCTGGATCTGCGGCAACTGCAGGAGCGATGCTGACGTCGCGATGGCTCAGCAGATCCCCCAATCGCGATGCTTCTCGTCGCTCCCAAACATTGGGCCGCGGTTATCATGCAGCGATGAACGATCCAGTGAGCGCGTTTGCTGCGGGCAACCAGCAGTTTCAGATCGACGGCCCGGCCGGTGCATTGGAAGTCGCCAGCGCGGCACCAGCGGCGTCGCGGCGCCTGGGCACGGCGATCATTTGTCATCCGCATCCGCTGTACGGCGGCAGCATGCAAAACAAAGTGGTCACCACCACCGAGCGCGCGCTGCGGGAACTCGGGCTGGGCACGCTGCGCTTCAATTTTCGCGGCGTCGGTCACTCCGGTGGCAGCTTCGACGATGGCCGTGGCGAGGGCGACGACTTGCTCGCCGTGGCCCACTGGTTGCGCCGTGTGCGCCCCACCGACGCGCTCTGGCTGGCCGGATTCTCGTTCGGTGCCATGGTCTCGATCAGCCGCGCGGTCGAACTGGCACCAGCGCAATTGATCAGCCTGGCGCCGCCGATCGGCCGCTTTGCCTTGCACGCGATCAGCGCGCCCGACTGCCCCTGGCTGGTGATCCAACCCGCGGCCGATGAAGTGGTCGATGCCGCCGCCGTATTTGCCTGGGCCGAGCAACTGGCCGATCGCATCGACCTAGTGCGCTTGAGCGGTAGCTCGCATTTTTTTCATGGCCGCTTGCCCGAGTTGCGCGCCGCCATCCAGGCCGGGGTACGCGCGCCCCTGCCCGAGCTGGAAACCGCGCGCTCTTGAAGCGGCAGACGACGCCGAGTGCCGCCTACGCCAGCGGCGTTGCCGCTGGTCGCTGGTGCAGCGATCCCGCGCAACAGCGGGTGCTGGCCAGTCTGGATCACCTGCATCGCCGCCTGCTGCGGGCGGCGGCGCCGGGCTGGATCGAACGTTGCCGGCGCCGACTGCAGCCGCCGCCACCAGCGCGCGGACTGTATCTGTGGGGCGCGGTCGGTCGCGGCAAAACCCTGCTGATCGATTTGTTGCACGATGCCCTGCCCGAATCGATCACGCTGCGCCTGCACTTTCATCGTTTCATGGGTCGCGTGCACCAGGGTTTGCGCCAACACGCGGGCGAAGCTGACCCGCTGCGCGCGGTCGCCTTGGAGCTGCTGGGCAGCGCGCGGTTACTCTGCCTCGACGAATTTCTGGTGCAGGACATCGGCGACGCGATGATCTTGTCGGAACTGCTTAAACATTTGATCGCGGCCGGTGGCAGCCTGGTCACCACCTCCAACCTGCCGCCGCATCGGCTCTACGAAGGCGGCCTGCAACGCGCCCGCGTGCTGCCAGCCATTGCGCTGCTGCAAGCGCATTGCGAAGTGCTCGAACTCTGCGGGCCCTGCGATTTCCGACTGCGCCGACTGAGCGCAGCGCACACCTGGCACAGCCCGGCCGATGCCGCCGCCGAGGCGCTGCTCGCCGACACCTTCGACCGGCTCGCCCCAGGTTCATTGCGCGCGGGTGATCGGATGATCATCCATGATCGCCCGATTGCATTACACAAACGCGCCGATGGCATCATCTGGTTCCAGTTCGCGGCGATCTGTCTCGGCCCGCGCGCGGTCGCCGACTACATCGAGATCGCGCGCAGCTTCAACACCGTCTGCATTTCGCAAATCCCCATTTTCGGCAGCGACCCGGTCGCCGAAGACGCCGCCAAACGTTTCGTCCATCTGGTCGATGAGTTCTACGACCGCAACGTCAAACTCATCGTCAGCGCCGCCACCGCGCCGACCGAACTGTATCGTGGCCACCGCCACAGCGGCGATTTCGCCCGCACCGCCAGCCGCCTGATCGAAATGCAAAGCACCGAGTACCTGGCCCGGCCGCATCGGGCCGGCTGACCGTGATGGGTACTGCCAGTGCCATCGGCGTTCGGGCAGTCTCGCCAACCTCCGCTTGGCAGCGAGCGCGTTGGCGGTAGATCAGCAGCGGAATTGGCGCGCCCGGAGGGATTCGAACCCCCGACTCCTTCCTTCGGAGGGAAGTACTCTATCCATCTGAGCTACGGGCGCTTGGGGCTGCGGATTGTCGCATAATTTGGCGGCGGTGGTTAGTCAAACGCGGCGCCAACCGCTAACGCTGGGCAGCGCTGGGCAGGTGTTCGATGCGCTGCATTTCGGGGCTGTCGAATAGTTGCGGATGATCGAGCCAATCCAGAATCATCGGATTGGCGTCCTGCCCCCAGAACAATTGTTCGCCGACGATCAGCGTGGGCACCCCAAAGACCCCGCGTTGGATGGCGTGTTCGGTGTTGCTGCGCAGTTGTTCCTTGACCGTGGCGGCGGCGATCAGGGTGCCGAGGTCGGCCACGCCGAATTGCGCCGCGAGCGGGCTCAAGTCGGCGATCTGATCGGCGGAGCGGCCCTGTAGCCAGATGTGATCGAAGATCGCGTCGATGACTTCGGTGCGACTGCCGAGCGCGATCGCCAGCCGCAACGCCGGCAGCGGATTGAACGGATGCGCCGGTGGGCAGCGCAATACCAGGCCCAGCCGTTGCGCCTGCCATTGCACGAAGCGAAAAGTGAAGCGGCGCTTCTCGGGAATTTCCGCTGGGCCTTTGTGGCCATGGTGATCGAGCAGGGCGGCGAACAGGATCGGCACCGCCTGGATGGCGACGCGCGCGCGAATGGCGTCCAGGGTTTTCCATTGCAGATAGGCGTATGGGGAAATGAAATCGAACATCCATTCGCCACGCAGGGTTTGCGGGTGGGTCGGGGCGGCGTTAACGGGCATGGTCAAGGTTCCTTCAAGTGGTGGGCGCGGCCGGCAGCGCTGGCGCCAGCGGCCGGGTCGATTGCACCAGCGCCAAGCCAGCGCTGTCAGCGACCGCGCAAACTTGCGGCCAGGGTGCTGGCGCCGACCACCGCGTCATTTGGTTTCGCCTTGTTTGAGCCGTGCCGCCAGATCGACATAGCCGAGCAGCACGGCGACTTCGTAGGCATTGCGGCCGATGGCGTCTCGGCGCCGGGGATCGGCACCGTGGGCGAGCAGGCAGTCGATGATTTCGCGCAGGCCGTGCATCGCCGCGGCGTGCAGGACACCGACGCCGCGCAAGTTCTGAGCACCAAGATCGGCGCCGCGCGCCAGCAGCAATTTCAGCAGCACCAGTAAACCGGGATTGGTGCTCGGCACACCTGCGTCGGCGCGGCTGCCAAGCAGCAGCAGCAAGGGCGAATCGCCGTGGTGATCGCGAGCATTCAGGTTGCCGCCGGCATCCAGCAGACGTTCGATCACGCGGCGCGCCGGTTCGGCGTCGCTGGCCGCCCAGGCAAATTGCGCGATCACATGCAGCGCGGTATTGCCGATCAGATCCGCCCGCGTGGCATCGGCGCCGCGCACCAACAGCGCCTGCACGATGCTGTCGGCGCCGAGCGCGGCGGCGATCATCAGCGGGGTGATGCCGCCGCTGCGGGTTTGATCGACTTCGGCGCCAGCGGCAATCAACCGGGTGACGATGGCATCCTGGTGCGCACTGACGGCCGCGGTCAGTACGGTGGCGCCGCCCGCGGCCGCGCTGCCGACCGCGGCACCCTGCGCCAGCAAGCTCTCGACCAGCGCCGCATGACCGCCGCCGGCAGCTCGCAGCAAGGCGGTGCAGCCCTGCGCATCCTGGGCGTCGATGGCGATGCCAAGCGCCTGCAATTTGCGCACCGCCTCCAGATCACCACACTGGGCGGCGGCGGGCAAATCTTCGTCGCGCAGCGGCCGGGCCGGCAAGCGCCATGGCTGCCAGCGCAACCAGACGCTGAGATCGTGGCGCCCCAGATGCAGGGCCAAACCGAGCGCGGTCTGACCATCGGCGGCGGCGCGTTCCGGGTCGGCACCATAACGCAGCAGGCAGCGCAGCAACGGTTCCGCCCCCGGATGGCGTCCGCTGACCGCCGCCTGCAGCGGCGACTGGCCCCGGGCGTCGGCTTGATTGGGGTCCAGGCCGCGCCGCAAACCCTCGGCCAGCAAGCGCGGCCAGGGGCCACCAGCGGCATGGTGGAGCAAGCTGCGGCGCTGGCCATCGCTGGCGAACAGATCGGCGCCGCGTTCGATCATGTCCAGCGCGATGGCTTCGACATGGGCGCGGCGCGCGGCATCGGTCTCGGCCTCGGCGCCGATCAGCAGCGGCAACAAGACGCCACCGCCGGGGGCCGCGCCCGCCTGCAACAGCGTGTCGATGGTCGCCAGTGGCAAGGGGTTGTGGCCAATCGCCAACAGCAACGGTGACTCCGTCCCAGTCAAGACCAGGCCATGGCGCAGCAGCAGCGCCACCGCGTCGGCTTGATCGCGCTCGAGCGCGCTCGGCAGCAAGTCCGCCAGCCGCGCCGGTTCGATCACAGGCGTCAACGCCAGCAACTCGGCGGCGATCGGCAAGCGGCCATGCAGCAAGGCTTCGTTCAACAGCCGCAGGCGCTCGCCTTCGGTGGCGGTGGCGGTGAGCTCGCTGGCCTGCGCTTCCGGCGCCGTCACCGCGACCGCCTCGGGTACCGGCCAGTCTGGCGCCAGCACCAGTACCAACGGCCAGCGCCCGGCCTGTGCTGCCAGTTCCACCGGACGTTTGCCGTCGACATTGCGGGCTTCCGGATCCACGCCGATGCCGAGCAGGGCGCGCACGGTATCGGCATTGGCCTGCCGCGACAGGCAGGCCAGATGCAGCGCGTTGCGGCCCTTGCCATCGACCGCGCTGGCATCGGGCTTGCGGAACACCAGGCGTTGCAACACGCGATTGGCGCCAGCGCGCGCGGCTTCCATCAGCGCGGTAACCCCTTGCGCATCGCGCAGGTTGATATTGGCGCCGGCGGTGATCAGCAGTTCGACGATTTCGCCATGGCCGTGCAGCGCGGCCACATGCAAAGCACTGCGGCCAAGTTTGTCGGTGGCGTGCACATTGGCGCGCGCCTTGAGCAGGCGTTTGATCGGTTGCGGGGCGTCGTCGGCAGCGGCGGCGGCGGCCAGCAACACCGGCAGGCCGCGCGCTGGATCGGTCGCGGCGTGGCGCTCCAACAGCAACTGGATGACCGCATCATTGCTCGCCCGCGCGGCCACGGCGAGCGCGGTCAGGCCATCGCGATTCAACACTTCCAGCGGCGCGCCGGCATCGAGCAGCATCGCTGCGCTGGCCGGGTCTGCGGTCATCGCGGCGTAATGCAGTGGACTGAAACCATCACTATTTTGCACGGTCGGATCGGCGCCGTTGGCGAGCAAGGTAAGCACCGCTTCGGGGCGCCCAACCAAGCTATCGCGCACCGCCAGCAACAGCGGCGTCATTCCGTTCACCGCCAGATTGGGGTCGGCCCGAAACTGCAACAGGCTGCGCAGCATGGCCAAATCGGGCTGGGTGACGGCGCTCATCAACGGCGTGCGCTGATCCCGATCATTGCGGCCGGGCAAGGCATTCGGATCGGCGCCTTGACGCAGCAGCGCCTGCACTTCCGTCAAATTGCCGTGGGCGGCGGCGTTGAGCAAGGTCGCATCGCGTTCCAGTTTGCTGGCGGTGACGGGCAGCGGCGGCAGCGCCGACTCGACGGCTGCCGCTGGCACCGCCGCCAGCGGCAGCAGCGGGGCGGCGGCGGTGGCCGGATCGCTGCTGGTTTCCTCGGCGTCTTCTTCGTCCGACCAGAGCAGACGTTCGGTGCGCCAAAGAATGGTCAAATGCGCCAGTGGGCTAAAACCGAGGGCGTAGATCAACAACACCAGCTCCGGCAATTCGCTCGGAACATGGCCATACAAACCGGCCACCGCCAACGCCGGCACGATCAGCAGCAACAGGCTGATGGTGACCAGAATGCTGCTGCCAAAACTCGGTTCGCGGGCGTCGCCGGTGAGGTGCCAGCCAAACTGGAAAGTGCGCTTGAGCGCCGTGAAAATCCACGAGCCCGAGCGTATTTCTGGATAGGCTTCGTCCCACAGCAAGGCCAGGCCAAACACCGGCCACAACCGGATCAAGGCCATTACGGTCAGCAGAAATCCAGCCGAGAGCAGCACCGCATTCTGCACACTGCCATCGCCAAGCAAGCGCATCATCGGCACGCCGATGGTGACGGCGACCAGTGCCGAATAGAGCGCCAACCAGACCAACAAAACCACGCCGCGACGCAGCACCAAAGCGCGGAAACTGTGCTCCAGCCGATAGCCGAGCGCGGCCGCAAAGCCGGCCGCGAGCAGCGCCTGCGCCAGCAGCAGTAGCGGAAATACCAAAGCATGCTGCACCACCAACGCCACCAGCAAGACCACCGCCCCCGGCACCAAGGTGAGGGCGGACTTTGACCAACTGCCAAGTCGCTGCGTGAGTGAACTCATGGCGGGAAGTATACGAAGCCCGGGGCGGACTGGGCGCAGGCGGCAACCGCCCGCCCGCCGAACCGCCGCCGGGGATCGATCACGCCAGCGCGCGACCGACGATTTCGCTGGTGCCCGGGGATAACTCCGGCAGCGCCGCCAAGCGCTCCAACGCGCCCCGCATCAACGCCTGGTGACCACTTTCCAGGCGCCGCCAACCATTGAATACCGCGACCAGGCGGGCGGCGATCTGCGGATTGATCGGGTCCAGCGTCGCCACCGCATCGGCCAGCAACTGATAACCGCTGCCGTCTGCCGCATGAAAACCCGGCCGATTGCCCCGCGCAAAACCGCCGATCAGGGCGCGCACTTTGTTTGGATTGCGCCAGTGAAATGCCGGATGCGCAAGCAACGCGCGCACCCGTTGCAAACTGCCCGCCTGCGGATTGCTGGCTTGCAGCGCCAGCCATTTGTCGACCAGCAAGGGGTCTTGCGCATGGCTTTGATAAAACTGCTCGGCGATCGCTTCGGCGCCGGGCACAGCGTGATGCAGCAAGGCAACCAGCGCCGCCATCCGTTCGGTCATCGTGCTGGCGGTTTGATATTGCGCGCTGGCGGCGGCCGCGTTGGCCTCGGCATCCGCTGCCATCAACAGTTGCAAAGCACGCCCGCGCAATCGGCGGGCCGCCACCGCTGGCGCCGCATAGCCACCGCTCGCGCTCGCCGAGAGCTGCTGGCGACGCTCGCTCAAACCCGTTGCCAGGCGTCGCCCCAGCCACGCCGACAGCGCCTCGCGCGCCGCGCGCAAGCGCAGCGGATCGAGCGCCAGCAACTGTTCGGCGAGGGTGATTTCGTCGGGCAAATCCAGGCATTCGGCGACCAGCGCCGGGTCGATGGTGGGATCCGCAAGCAGGCGGGCGCAGGCATCGCCAAAGATCGTCAGCGCCGACAGCGACTCCAGCGCCGCGCCCGCGTAGACGTCGTAAATCAAGCGCTCGGCCAGCTTCTGCGCCGCCTCCCAGCGATTGAACGGATCGGCATCATGCGCCAAGCGAAACGCCAGACGCTCGGCTGGCTGCTCGAACTGCAAAGCAACCGGCGCCGAAAAATCCTGCAACAAACTTGCCACCGGTGCGGCGGTAATGCCGACAAACACAAAACTCTGCGCCCGCTCGGTCAACAGCAGCACCCGCACATCGCCGACCGCTGCCGCCTCGTCCGCCAGTTGCAAAGGCCAGGCGACTCCGGCCGCGTTGTATAGCTGCAGCCGCAACGGAATCGGCAATGGCAGCTTGTCGGCCTGCCCCGGTGTCGCCGGCGTGTGCTGACAAAAATCCAGACGATAGCAATGCATGTTCGCGTCGAAATGCTCGGTCACCTGCACCTGCGGCGTGCCGGCCTGGGTATACCAGGGCAGCAGAAACTCCAGATCGCGATCATTGCCATCGGCCATCGCCCGGCGAAAATCATCGACGGTGACCGCCTGGCCGTCGTGGCGTTCGAAGTAAACATCCATGCCGCGCCGAAAACCGTCCTGGCCGAGCAGCGTGCGATACAGCCGCACCACTTGGGCGCCCTTCTCGTAGACCGTGGCGGTGTAGAAATTGTTGATCTCGGCGTAATGGTCGGGCCGCACCGGATGCGCGAACGGGCCGGCGTCTTCGGGGAACTGCATGGCCCGCAATTGCCGAACTACATCGATGCGCTTGACCGCCCGCGATTGCATGTCGGCAGAAAACTCCTGATCCCGATACACCGTCAGGCCTTCCTTCAACGACAGTTGAAACCAATCGCGACAAGTGATCCGGTTGCCGGTCCAGTTGTGAAAATACTCGTGCGCAACCACCGTCTCGACATAGGCCAGATCGCTATCGGTGGCGGTCGCCAGATCGGCAACGATGGCCTTGGCATTGAAGATATTGAGGCCCTTGTTCTCCATCGCCCCCATGTTGAAATCGAAGGTCGCGACGATGTTGAACACGTCCAGGTCATAGCAGCGACCAAACTCGGTCTCGTCCCAGCGCATTGCCCGTTGCAAACTATCCATCGCATGCTGGCAGCGACCGATGGCGGCGTCTTCGGCATAAATCCGCAGCCGCACCGTGCGCCCTTCGCTGGTGCGGAAGTGGTCTTCGATATGCGCCAGACGACCGGCCACCAGCGCGAACAAATACGCGGGCTTCGGCCACGGATCGACCCAGCGCGCGTAGTGCCGACCATCGGCGAGCACGCCACTGGCCTCGGGATTACCGTTGGACAACAACACCGGAAACTGCTCGGCAGCGGCGCGCAGGGTTACCGTAAAGCGCGCCATCACATCCGGGCGATCGGCAAAAAAAGTGATCCGCCGAAAGCCCTCCGCTTCGCATTGGGTAGTCAGAAACGCGCCCGATTGATAGAGGCCTTCGAGGCGACTGTTCTGGGCCGGCGCAATCGCCACCTGGGTGCTGAGCACGCCTGCGGTCGGCGCCTGGGGAATCTCCAGCACGCCCTCGGCAATGGTGTATTCAGCGTCCGCCAGGGCGCGCCCGTCGATGGCAATGGCGAGCAATTCCAGATCCTCGCCGTGCAATCGCAACGGCGATGCGGACGCCGCCGGGTTGCGTCGAAACTTCAGTTCGCTGTGCACCAAGGTGCGCGCAAATGCCAGATCAAAAATCAACGCCACCTGGTCAATCAAGAACGCTGGCGGTTGGTAATCGGCAAGGCGGGTGGTTGCGCGAGCGTGTTGGGTCTTGGTCATCGTCGGGCCTGGAGCGGAGTCGGACCGCCAAGTGTAGTGACTCCGCTCCAGAACACCGAAAACCGAAATACGCCCTCGGCAGACGGCAACGCGCCATGGACGTTTGTTCGCGCTGCTGGAACCGCCCGATTCGGTGCCGGCAACCGGGAGGGCGGATCGCTCTGCGCCTTGGACTCTTGGACTGGGTGGATGAACCGCACGCCGGTCCGAGCTATAATCCCCAAACTACTACCCCGGTGGCTTCTGGCTGACGGGTGCGGGGCCTCCTCTGGAGGCCCTTGCTTTTTCCGGGACCTGAAATTATGCCAGCACCCCCTTACCGCACCATTGTCTATGTGGATGGCTTCAATTTTTACTACGGCGCCGTGAAAGGGACGCCATGGAAATGGCTTGACCCGGCTGCCTTGATCCAGAAAGTGCTTGGACCGAAGAACACACTGGTGAAACTCAAATATTTCACCGCCCGCGTGCAGCCAACGGCTGGCGACCCGGGCGTGCATGTCCGCCAGGATGCCTATTTGACCGCCTTGCAGGCGCATTGCCCCCTGGTTGAACTGTACTTTGGGCACTTTCTGCGACATCGAATTTCGATGGAGCATGCCAATCCACCGCCACCATCGGTTCAGGTCTGGAAAAATGAGGAAAAAGGCTCCGACGTAAATCTTGCCCTGCATGTGCTCAACGACTCATGGCTAGACGCCTATGACTGTGCGGTCGTTGTGTCCAACGACTCCGATCTGGCGGAGTCGTTAAGGTTGGTGAAGGCCCAGCACAACAAGGTCATTGGCGTGGTAACGCCCGGCGCACCGACGCGCAAGACATCCTGGCAGCTCAAGCAACACGCGGATTTCGTCAAACCCATCCGTACCTGGATGCTGGAAACGAGCCAGCTTCCCAATCCGATACCGGGCAGCGCTATTCGCAAACCGGCAAATTGGTAATCAAACTTCAAGTCGTCGCTTCTGCCACCGGCGTATTCGACACGATCTGCACCACATCGCCCCCACCGAAACCCCATACCAGCGTCCACGGCGACGACTCGAAAATCAGCTTGCGGATGGCGGCTAATTTCGCTTGGTGCCGCACGAGGCCGGTAGTCGCTTGCACCATGAACAAGTCGCTGCCGGGGAGCTGGCGCGTGAACGCCAGCGCCGCTGCACTCCCAAACGCCGCGACTTTTGGCAGCGCTGGCGCGAGCACTCGGCCCCGCGATCAGGAAAAACGACACCGATAATGCGCGCTGCTACGCCGCGCTTCCGCAACTTGGCAATGCATTGTAAATTGCAGCGTTCGCCCCGGCCGTTACCTGGATGCCGCGCCATGCTGCTGATGATCGACAATTACGACAGCTTCACCTACAACCTGGTGCAGTATCTGGGTGAGTTGGGCGAGGACGTGCGGGTGTTTCGCAACGACGCTCTGACGGTCGATCAAGTAGTCGCGCTGAAGCCGGAACGGGTGGTGATTTCGCCGGGGCCGTGCACGCCCAACGAGGCGGGAATTTCGCTGGCGTTGATCCAACGGCTGGCGGGCAGTGTGCCGATCCTCGGCGTCTGTCTCGGCCATCAAAGCATCGGTCAGGCCTTTGGCGGGCACGTGGTGCGGGCGCGCACGCTGATGCACGGCAAGACGTCGATGATCCATCACCACAATCAGGGGCTGTTTCTGCAATTGCCCAATCCGTTCGAGGCGACCCGCTATCACTCGCTGGTGGTCGAACGGTCGAGCTTGCCGGATTGTCTGGAGATGACCGCCTGGACCGAACACGCCGACGGCAGCATCGACGAGATCATGGGCTTGCGTCATCGCACGCTGGCGGTGGCGGGCGTGCAGTTTCATCCGGAGTCGATCCTGACCCGCTGTGGCCACGACCTGCTGCGCAATTTCTTGACCGAATTGCCGCGCGCGGCTTGAGCGTCGCTGCCGATGAGCCTGATCGCCGCATTGAATCAACTGGTCTCACACCAGGACTTGAGCGCTGACGCGGCAGAAGCCGCGATGCGCGAGATCATGGCGGGCACGGCAACGCCGGTGCAGATCGGCGCCTATTTGATCGCGCTCAGGATGAAGGGCGAGACCGTCACCGAGATCGCCGCCAGTGCCCGCGTCATGCGCGCGCTGGCCGAGCCGGTGCTGCTGCCGCGCGAACATTTGGTGGATATCGTTGGCACCGGTGGTGATGGCGCGTCCACTTTCAACGTCTCCACCGCCGCCAGTTTTGTCGCCGCCGCCGCCGGCGCGCGGGTGGCCAAGCACGGCAATCGTTCGGTGTCGTCGAAATCCGGTAGCGCCGATGTGCTGGAAGCCGCCGGCGTCCGGCTCGATTTGACGCCAGCGCAAGTTGCCCATTGCGTGCAAACCCTGGGCATCGGCTTCATGTTTGCGCCGCGCCACCACGGCGCCATGAAACACGCGGTGCTGCCACGGCGCGAGCTTGGCCTGCGCACGATGTTCAATCTGCTCGGCCCGTTGACCAATCCGGCGCAGGCACCGTGCCAGCTGTTGGGGGTATTTGATCGCTGTTGGTTGCGGCCGTTGGCCGAGGTCATGCGCGAACTCGGCAGCGAACAGGTGCTGGTGGTGCACGCCGAAGACGGCCTCGACGAGTTCTCGATTGCCGCCGCCACCCAGGTCGCCGAATTGCGCAACGGGACGATCACCGAATATCGAATCGACCCGCGCGATTTGGGTATCGCGCTCGGCAGCCTCGACACTTTGCGCGTGCAAAATGCCGACGAGAGTTTGCGGTTGCTGCGCGCGGCGCTGTCCGGCACGCTGGGTCCGGCGCGCGATATCGTGGCGATCAATGCCGGTGCCGCGCTGTATGTTTGCGGGCGCACCGCCAGCATTGCCGAAGGCGTCGCTTTGGCCATTGCCGTGATCGCGAGCGGGCAGGCCGAGCAACGCCTGGAGGCGTTCATTGCGCTGACCCAAGTGTTGGGCAACAGCGCGCCCACCCCCACTGCCCCGCCAGCGAGCCGCTGATGCCCTGTCCATTCGCCAGCACCCCAGCACCGCCTTATTACGCGGTGATTTTTGCGGCGCAACGCCGCGCCGGCGCCGATGCCGGCTATGCCCAGACCGCCGGACGCATGGCCCAATTGGCCACAGCGCAACCCGGCTATCTGGGGGTAGTGTCAAGCCGCGACGCCGACGGCTTTGGCATCACCGTGTCGTATTGGCGCGATGCCGAGTCGATCCGTGCCTGGCGCGAGCAGATCGAACATGCCCGCGCCCGGGCACGCGGCCGCGAGTGCTGGTATACCCACTATCAGCTGCGCGTGGCCCGCGTCGAACGGGCTTACGATTGGGCCGCAGCGGCACCACCGGAAGACCTGCCATGACCGACATCCTGAGAAAGATTTTGCGGCGCAAAGCCGAAGAAGTGCACGCCCGTTCGAGTGCCCGGCCACTGGCGCAGATGCGCGTCCTGGCGGCCGCGGCCGACCCGCCACGCGGATTTGGTGAAGCCATCGAGCAAGCGATCAACGCCAAGCGGCCGGCGGTCATCGCCGAAGTCAAAAAAGCGTCGCCGAGCCAAGGCGTGATTCGTCCGCATTTCGACGCCGCCGCGATTGCGCGCAGCTATCAAGCCGGTGGTGCCAGTTGTTTGTCGGTGCTGACCGATACCGATTTTTTTCAGGGCCACGATGAATACCTCCGGCTCGCTCGCGGCGCCTGCACGCTGCCGGTGCTGCGCAAGGATTTCATCCTCGACGCCTACCAGCTCTTTGAAGCGCGGGCGCTCGGTGCCGATTGCATCTTGCTGATTGTCGCCGCGCTCGGTGACGCCAGCCTGCAGGAGTTTGCCGATCTCGGCATGGCGCTCGGCATGGACGTGTTGGTCGAAGCCCACAACGCCGAAGAGCTCGAACGCGCACTGGCGACGTCGGCAACCTTGATCGGCATCAACAATCGCAATTTGCGCACCTTCGAAACCAACTTGGAAACGACCCTGGGCCTGCACGACCGGATTCCCGTAGACCGCATTCTGGTCAGCGAAAGCGGCATCCACAGCGGCGCCGATGTAAAGCGCCTGCGGACTGCTGGCGTACACAGTTTTCTGGTCGGTGAAGCCTTCATGCGCGCCGACGATCCGGGCCGGGCGCTGCACGCACTGTTTTTTAGTTGAGATTGCCGCCGCCGGACTTTCGTCAGAGGACTGCTGCGGTAACCCATCGGTCGTTCCACCGTTTGAGGATTCGTCGTGCGCCAACCGATCCCCCTGCCCGATTACGCGTTTGCGCCGCACTATTTCACCCACGCCCATGGCCATCGGCAACACTATGTCGATGTCGGCTCCGGCGCGCCGGTGCTGATGCTGCATGGCAATCCATCGTGGAGCTATTATTTTCGGCACCTGATCCACGCGCTCAAGGCGAACTATCGCTGCGTCGTGCCCGATCACATCGGCATGGGTCTTTCCGACAAACCGCCGGCCAGCGCTTACGACTATCACTTGGCCCAGCGCGTCGCCGATCTGGACGCCTTGCTCAGCCAGTTGATCGCGCAGGGCGCGCCGAGTCAGGGCTGGACCCTGATTCTGCACGACTGGGGCGGCATGATCGGCATGGCCTACGCCGTGCGTCACCCAGAGCGCATTGCGCGACTGGTGATTTTGAACACCGGCGCGTTTCCCAATCCGAAGGCGCTGAAACTGCCGTTCGCCCTGAAACTGGTGCGCGATTCCTGGCTCGGGCGGGTACTGGTCACCCGCTGCAATGCGTTCGCCTGGGGCGCCAGTCGGTTCGGCGTCAAACGCGCCCTGCGACCCAGCGAACGCGCCGCCTTGTTGTCGCCCTACGACAGTCCGGCGCATCGCATCGCCACGCTGAAGTTTGTCCAGGACATTCCGCTCACGCCAGCCGACCGTGGCTACGACTTGGTGCAGCAGACCGGCGCGCAACTCGGCCAGTTCGCCGACCGACCGGCGATTATTTTCTGGGGCCTCAGAGATTTTGTCTTCGACCGCAGCTTTCTCGAAGTCTGGCGCCAGAAGTTGCCGCGAGCGGAAGTACACGAGTACGCCGACGCCGGTCACTACGTGCTCGAAGACGCGCACGAGCGGATTGTTCCCGAACTGCAACGCTTTCTTGCCGAGTCCTAGAGCCGCGTTGCCGAGCCGACCGACACCGGCGCAACGCTCGATTCAGCCGACGACGTGGATTCACGGACGCCAACGCGCTGGCTACACTGTGCCGATGTTGACCAGGACCCAGGCATGATCGAGAAAAGCGAAATCGTCACCAATTGGCTGCCGCGTTACACCGGGGTGCCGTTGGATGAGTTTGGCGAACACATTCTGCTGACCAACTTTGGTCAGTATCTGGATGTTTTTGTGCGCTTGATGGAAGGCGGCGAAATCAAGGGCCGGGATCGACCGATGCAGTCGGTCACGGTCGACGGCGTCACCCTGATCAACTTTGGCATGGGCAGCGCCAATGCCGCCACGGTGATGGACTTGTTGTCGGCGATCGCGCCCAAGGCAGCGCTGTTCCTCGGCAAGTGTGGCGGGCTCAAACGCAAGAACGAGATCGGCGATCTGGTGTTGCCGATCGCCGCCATTCGCGGCGAAGGCACCTCCAACGATTACTTGCTGCCCGAGGTACCGGCGCTACCGGCGTTCAGTCTGCAACGCGCGGTGTCGACGATGATCCGCGATCTCGACCACGACTATTGGACCGGCACCGTGTACACCACCAATCGCCGCGTCTGGGAACACGACGAAGCGTTCAAGGAATATCTGCGCAAGACCCGCGCGATGGCGATCGATATGGAAACCGCCACCATCTTTGCGACCGGATTTGCCAACAGCATTCCGACCGGGGCGTTGCTGCTGGTCAGCGATCAACCGATGATTCCGGAGGGCGTGAAGACCGAGATTTCGGACAAAAAAGTGACCGCCGAATTTGTCGATCGCCACGTTCGCATCGGCATCGAGGCATTGCGCCTGATCCGGCGTCACGGCAAGAGTGTCAAGCATCTGCGCTTTGACGAATGAGCCAGCGGCTGGCGTCCGCGATCACCCAAGCAAGTGGGCCAAACACGGTGGCCTGGTCGCCATCAGCCAACGGCCAACTGCGGTGGATCAGAAACCGAGTTGCAACAGAATCAGCGTCGGCTTGGCGTTCGGATGCTTCGGGTCGGTTTGTACCCGGCACAGAAATCCGCGCTTGGCTTCGTTGGTCAGGCCCTTGTCGACGACCACCGTGGACTCGATGAATTTGATGCCCTCGGCATCGTCTTTGATCGCCGCCGCCCAGGTTTTTTTGTCGAGCTCCAAAGACTGCCCAGCCAGTTGCTCCTGCAACGCCACCACACAAACATCCACCACCGCGTTGCCGCCGCCGCAGGCCGCAAGCAGCAAGGTCGGAACCAACCACAGGCTGCCGCTCATCACTTTGCGCAAGATTGCTGTCCACATGATTCGTGCCCCCTC
>Ga0210033_1000316_pt1 | contig 46147 bp, 41 predicted proteins | sample CryGeymeta201501_FD_185465 | JGI IMG/M metagenome (GOLD analysis project Ga0210033, IMG submission 185465) | Groundwater microbial communities from Crystal Geyser aquifers in Utah, USA - Crystal Geyser metaG 2015-01 (SPAdes) (version 2) | ecosystem: Environmental > Aquatic > Deep subsurface >... | reverse complement strand
CATTTGACAGTATGAGGCGGGGCTCCGTACCCCACCCACTGCCACCACAGATGCCAGCGCGCTCATCACCGAAGAATCTGCTGTCAGCCCATCAGCAAAATGCCTGGATGCCGGTTTGGGCGCGGCCAAGTATGAGCGCGTGGATGTCGTGCGTGCCTTCGTAGGTGTTGACCACTTCCAGGTTCACCAAATGGCGCGCCACGCCAAATTCGTCGCTGATGCCGTTGCCGCCCATCATGTCGCGCGCCAATCTGGCCACGTCCAGCGCCTTGCCGCAACTGTTGCGCTTCAAAATGCTGGTGATTTCCACCGAAGCCGTGCCCTCGTCTTTCATGCGGCCCAGGCGCAGGCAGCCTTGCAGCCCCAAGGCGATCTCGGTCTGCATGTCGGCCAGCTTTTTCTGGATGAGCTGGTTGGCTGCCAGCGGGCGGCCAAACTGGATGCGGTCGAGCACGTACTGGCGCGCGCGCAGCCAGCAGTCTTCCGCAGCGCCTAAAGCACCCCAGGCAATGCCAAAACGGGCTGAATCCAGGCAGGTGAACGGGCCTTTGAGGCCACGCACCTCAGGGAAAGCGTTTTCCTCAGGGCAAAACACGTTATCCATGACGATCTCGCCGGTGATGCTGGCGCGCAAGCCCACCTTGCCGTGAATCGCCGGGGCGCTCAAGCCCGTCGCGCCTTTTTCCAGCACAAAGCCGCGAATCGGACCGACCGTGCCAGACTCACTCACCTCTTTGGCCCAGACGACAAACACGTCGGCGATCGGGCTGTTGGAAATCCACATCTTGCTGCCGCTGAGTTTGTAACCGCCGGGCACTTTGACGGCACGGCTGAGCATGCCTGCCGGGTCGCTGCCGTGGTTGGGCTCGGTCAGGCCAAAGCAGCCAATCCATTCGCCGGTGGCCAGTTTGGGCAGGTATTTTTGCCGCGTGGCCTCAGTGCCAAACTCGTAAATCGGCAACATCACCAGCGAACTTTGCACGCTCATCATGCTGCGGTAGCCGCTGTCGACCCGCTCCACCTCACGCGCGATGACACCGTAGGCCACGTAGTTCAGGCCAGGGCCGCCATAGGCTTCGGGAATCGTCGGCCCCAGCAAGCCCAGTTCGCCCATTTCACGAAAGATGCCGGGGTCGGTCTGCTCTTTGCGAAAAGCCTCCACCACGCGCGGGGCCAACTTGTCCTGGCAGTAGGCGGCCGCCGCCTCTTTGATGGCGCGCTCGTCGGCGCTGAGTTGCTGTTCCAGCAAAAACGGGTCTTGCCAGTTGAAGGACGCGTGGGCCATGGGGGTCTCCTGAGGGTGGATCAATTCAATCGAATGGACGCATGGTAGCGCGCCGGTGGCGGGCATTGCAAACGATTTGTTGTCACTCAGGTATTCATTTAAATCATGTTACAGGTGACTTTATCGCCTGTGTCGATCAGGATTTTATATCTCAAATAAGCACTTATCCCATATAAATACTGAGGCAGTAGCTACAATTTTTAATTAACACCATTACAGTAGCATTTAACAATATGTGTACATTACGCACATCATGCGCAGAAAAATTCCGTCCTTGCAAGCCCTGATGTGCTTTGACGCAGCCGCTCGCCACCAGAGCTATACCCGCGCTGCACAAGAGCTCTCGCTCACCCAAGGCGCGGTGTCGCGCCAGCTCACCGCACTGGAAGAGTTTTTGGGTGTCGCCTTGTTCAAGCGCACACGTCACGGCGTGGCACTCACCGCAAGCGGACGCGACTACGCGCAGCAGGTCGCCACCCGTCTGGCCGCGCTGGAGCAAGACACGCTAGACGTGATGAGCACGCAGGGTCGCGGCAGCGTGCTGGCCCTGGCTGCGGTGCCCACCTTTGCCACGCGCTGGCTGATTCCGCGCCTGCCCAGCCTGAAAGCCCAGCACCCCGATCTGACCGTACACATCGACACCCGCACCCGGCCGTTTTTGTTTGCCGACACCAGCTTTGACGCGGCGCTGTTTGCTGGTACGCCCGAGCAGGTGGCCAACTGGGCTGGCACGCAGGCGGTAAAACTGCTCGACGAAGACGTGCTGCCCGTGTGCGCGCCCCAGTGGCTGGGTGGCCGAGCCAGCCTGTCACCGCAAGACATCACCGCCATGCCGCTGCTGCAGCAAAGCACCCGGCCGCTGGCCTGGCGGCAGTGGTTTGACGCGCAAGGCGTGGCGGCACCGCAAGCGCTGGCCGGGCAGCGCTTTGAGTTGTTTTCCATGACCGCCGCTGCGGCGGTGCACGGCCTGGGGCTGGCGCTGGTGCCGGGCCTGCTGATCAGTGACGAGCTGGCACGCGGCGAGCTGGTGGTGGCCTGCGACCAGACGCTGGCAGGGGCACGCGCCTACTATTTGGTCTGGCCCGAAGGCGCTGACAACCCGCCCGTGGTGCAAGCGTTTCAGGACTGGCTGCTCGCCCTGACCCGCAAGCCGTCGTGAGGTCTGACTCGTACGTGCCATCCCGGATTGGCCCTGTCCTTTGTTTCTTGACCTCAAAGAAGCCTGCGCGGCCGGCCCTGGTGCACACTTGAGTCTGGATGCACGAACATGTCGAACCGACCAACCCGTTTTCTGGTCTAGATTGACCCCGAGCGCTGCACCGGTTGCGGCTGGTGCGTGGCCGCTTGCCGCTTGCATTTGCTGAGTCTGGAACCACAAGGCTGGAGAAAGCATTCCGTCATCCACGATCAGGACAGCTGCACCGGCTGCGAAAAATGTGAGGTGCGTTGCCTGTTCAATGCAATTCAAGTGACCAGAGCGATGCCACCCAAACCACCGTCGACCAACGCAACCTGTGATCCACAGCAGGCACCAGCCGTGCTAAGCTGACAAGCATCCATTTCACCCCCAGGAGACACCTCATGCCCGGATTGCTGCCCAATATTGACCCCGACGGTCTGCTCGAGTTTTCGGTGGTTTACACCGACCGTGCGCTCAACCACATGTCCAAGCGCTTTCAGGGCGTGATGACCGACATCTCCAGCATCCTCAAAGAGGTCTACGCCGCACCGTCGGCGGCACTGGTGCCGGGCAGCGGCACCTTTGGCATGGAGGCTGTGGCGCGTCAGTTTGCCACCGGCAAAAAAGTGCTGGTCATCCGCAACGGCTGGTTCAGCTACCGCTGGACGCAAATTTTTGACTTGGGGCACATTCCGGCCGAATCCACCGTGCTCAAGGCGCGCAAAACCGCACCCGGCGCGCAAGACCCCTGGGTGCCGTGCCCGATTGAAGAAGTGGTAGCCACCATCCGCGTGCAGCGGCCAGACGTGGTGTTTGCCCCGCACGTGGAAACCGCTGCCGGGATGATCTTGCCCGACGACTACCTGAAAACCGTGGCGGATGCGGTGCATGAAGTCGGCGGCCTGTTGGTGCTGGACTGCATTGCCAGCGGTGCGATGTGGGTCAACATGGAGGCCACTGGCGTTGACGTGCTGGTGAGCGCGCCACAAAAAGGCTGGAGCGGCTCGCCCTGCTGCGCCATGGTGATGCTCAGCGCGCGCGCCCGCACCGCCATCGATGGCACCACCAGCACCAGCTTTGCCTGTGATTTGAAGAAGTGGCTGCAGATCATGGAAACCTATGAGGGCGGTGCGCACGCCTACCACACCACCATGCCGACCGACGCACTGATGCGCCTGCGCGAGGTGATGAACGAGACCCGCGCTTATGGCTTTGAGAAGGTCAAGGCCGAGCAGGTGGCGCTGGGCAGCGCGGTGCGTCAACTGTTTGAGAGCCGTGGCATCCGCAGCGTGGCCGCCGACGGCTTCAAGGCGCCCGGTGTGGTGGTGAGCTACACCAGCGACCCCGATATTCAAAACAGCAAGAAATTTCTGGCGCTGGGCCTGCAAACCGCCGCCGGCGTACCGCTGCAGTGCGACGAGGGAGCAGACTTCAAGACCTTCCGCGTCGGACTCTTTGGACTTGAAAAGCTGCACAACATCGAGCGCAGCGTGGCACATCTGGCCACAGCACTGGATGCCATGGGCGTGCGCACCCCCGAGACGGTTTCGGCTTAAAAGTCGGTTCGCACGGCAGACGTACCTGCCGTGCGGTGGTTTAGCAGCGCGTACAGCACGATCGCTCCAAAGGTGGCGGTGCCGATGCCACCCAGGGCAAAGTCTCCAAACTTCAGGGTGAAGTCACCGGTGCCCAAAATCAAGGTGATGGCGGCCACGATCAGGTTTTTGTTGTCCGAGAAATCCACCTTGTTCTCAACCCAGATGCGCGCCCCGGCCACCGCAATCAGGCCAAACACCACAATGCTCACGCCGCCCATCACCGGCAGTGGAATGGTCTGGATCACCGCGCCAAATTTGGGCGAAAAACCCAGCACCAGCGCAATCAGCGCCGCCACCAGAAACATCGCGGTGGAGTAAATTTTGGTGGCCGCCATCACGCCAATGTTCTCGGCGTAAGTGGTCACCCCAGTGCCGCCCGCACTGCCACTGACCATGGTGGCGACACCGTCGCCAATGAAAGCCCGACCCATGTACTGGTCCAGGTTCTTGCCCGTCATGGCCGTCACCGCCTTGATGTGCCCTAGATTTTCTGCTACCAAAATAATAGCTACTGGCGCAATCATGATAAGGGCTTTAGGGTCAAACACCGGTGAAGCAAAAGAGGGCATGCCAATCCAGGGCGCGGCCAGCAAGCCGCTCAGATCCATCGGTTTGCCCAGCCCCAGGCCATTGGTCAGCAGCGCATAAAACACACTGGCCAGTGCCAGACCCACCAGAATCAGCAGGCGCTGCACCATGCCGCTGGTGAACACCGCCACGCCGGCCACGCAGACAAAGGTGGCGGCCTGCATCCAGCTCTCAAAATTGTTAGCAGCCATGTTCTTGACCGGCACACCGGCCAGGTTCAGGCCAATCACCGCCACTACCGAACCGGTCACCACCGGCGGCATCAGCTTTTCGATCCAGCCGGTGCCCACCACCTGCACCAGCAGGCCGATGGCGGTGTAAAGCGCACCGCAGGCAATGATGCCGCCCAGCGCCACGCCAAGGTTCGGGTTGAGCCCCTTGCCCGCATAGCCGGTGGCGGCAATCACCACGCCGATGAACGCAAAGCTTGAACCCAGGTAGCTGGGCACCTTGCCACCGGTGATGAAGAAAAAAATCAGCGTACCCACGCCGCTCATCAAAATCGCCAGGTTGGGATCGAACCCCATCAAGATGGGCGCCAGCACGGTGGCACCAAACATGGCAATCACATGCTGCATGCCCATTACTGCGGTTTGCGGCCAAGGCAGGCGCTCGTCGGGGGCAATCACGCCGCCCAGATGCAGGCTGTCGGGGCTTTTTTCGGCCCAGGAAAACAGGCTCATGGTGTTCCTTTGAAGTGGTTGGTGGGCACGATTGTCAACCATGGCACACCGGCTTCACGGCACGCCAGGCAGCGCGCGCCCATGTGCCTGCGCCAACCCAGCACAAAGGTTTTACCGAGCCTGCCTATTGCGCCAGACGCAGCGCTCGGCTGGCCAACTCTTGTGCCAGCCGTGCCTTGGCTTGTGGGTAGATCAAGGTTTCTTCCAGCACGATGTGGTCGTGGCACAACGTCAGAAACACCGCAATGGTGTGGCGCAACTCATCCATGTCCACCCAGTCTTCCCCCAGCGAAATGGCACGCAGCATGGGGCTTAGCTCGCGCCAGTTTTGCTCGATCCAGCCATGGTCTTGCTTGAGTGTTTGCACCGCATGCACCAGATCAGCATCGTTGCTGAGCAACAAGTTCGGGAACACGCTGCGCTCTTCCTCCTCATGGTGGGCACGTGCGGTTTCTGAATAAAACGCTTCTGCAGCCTGCACCTTTTGACGCTCCAGCGCCGCACTGCCATCGCTTTCCAGCTGTTCCAGCAATTCGGCCAGCACCGCCAGGTGCGCGTGCATTTGTTGATGGCAGGCATCCAGTGCCTTGAAACGATCGGCTTGCAGGTCGGTCTTCATCGGGTTCTCCTTGACGATTGGTGTCATTTTGTCGGGCACTTGGCCGCCAGGTTTGCGGTAGATCAATTGCTGCTCTTTTTGAAGCCGTCCTTTTTTTTGACTTAGATCAGCAAATCCCGAAATTCCAGGTCTGCTCAGGTGGTCAATCCAGGTGTCCAGGCGTAGGATGCGCCCACCTGCGGCAATGTCGGTGCATGTGTCATGCAGGACGAGGAGACCACTTTGCAAGCTACCAACATTTCGAACCCGGCCTATTTCCATAAGGTCGTCGACTGCCAATGGGCCTGCCCGGCCCACACCCCCGTGCCGGAATACATCCGCCTGATTGGTCAAGGCCGCTACAGCGATGCCTACATGATCAACTGGGTCAGCAATGTGTTCCCCGGCGTGTTGGGTCGCACCTGCGACCGCCCCTGCGAGCCCGCCTGCCGACGTGCCCGGGTAGAAGAAAACAACGGTGCCAAACCCGAGCCGGTGGCCATTTGCCGCCTCAAACGCGTGGCCGCTGACTTCAAGGACGACATCTCGGCGCGCATGCCCAGCATTGCCCCGCCGAATGGCAAAAAAGTAGCCTGCGTCGGTGCTGGCCCTGCGTCCCTGACCGTGGCGCGCGACCTGGTGCCGTGCGGTTATGCGGTCACCGTGTTTGAAGGCGAGTCCAAAGCCGGTGGCTTTGTGCGCACCCAAATCCCCAAATTTCGCCTGCCCGAGTCGGTACTCGACGAGGAGACCGGCCAGATTTTGAACCTGGGCGTTGACTTCCAGCCAGGCAAGCGCATCGAGTCGATGAAGGCGTTGCTGGATCAGGGCTTTGATGCCATTTTTGTCGGCAGCGGCGCACCGCGTGGCCGTGACCTGGTAGTGCCTGGGCGCAAAGAGGCCGCCGCCCACATCCACATTGGCATTGATTGGCTGATGTCGGTGTCATTCGGTCACATCACCAAAACGGCAGAGCGCGTGATTGTGCTGGGGGGTGGCAACACCGCCATGGACTGCTGCCGCAGCGCCCGGCGCATGGGTGGTAAAGAGGTCAAGGTCATTGTGCGCAGCGGCTTTGAAGAGATGAAAGCCTCGCCCTGGGAAAAAGAAGATGCCGCGCATGAGGGCATCCCGATCCTGAACTACCACGTGCCCAAATCGTTTGAGCACGCAGGCGGCAAACTCACCGGCATGACGTTTGAGATCGTTCGCGCCGAATACGATGCCAAAGGCAAACGCAGCCTGGTGCCCACCGGCGAGCCCGATGTGTTAGTGCCTTGTGATGAGGTGCTGATTGCCGTCGGGCAAGAAAACTCCTTCAACTGGATCGAGCGCGACATGGGTATTGAATTTGACAAATGGGGTTTGCCCATTTTGAAAGAAGGCGCTTTCCAGTCCACCTTGCCCCAGGTCTTCTTTGGCGGCGATGCCGCTTACGGCCCCAAGAACATCATCACCGCAGTTGCCCACGGGCATGAAGCCGCGGTGTCGATTGACCGCTTGCTCAATGGTGAAGACGTGACCAAACGGCCTGACCCCATGACCAACCTGATGTCGCAAAAAATGGGCATCCACGAGTGGAGCTACAAAAACGCCGTGTCCAACGACCTGCGCTCCAAAGTGCCATGGACGGCGGCCGAAAAAGCCCTGGCCAGCATCAAGGTCGAGGTGGAGCTGGGCTTTGATGCCGCTACCGCATTCAAGGAAGCCAGCCGCTGCCTGAACTGCGACGTGCAAACCGTGTTCAAGGACACCCTGTGCATTGAGTGCGATGCCTGCGTGGACATTTGCCCGATGGACTGCATCACCTTCACCAGCAACGGTGAAGAAGCCGACTTGCGCGGCCGACTCAAAGCCCCGACCAGCCATGCCGAGCAAGACCTGTATGTGTCGGGTGAGCTCAAAACCAGCCGCGTCATGGTGAAAGACGAAGACGTGTGCCTACACTGCGGCTTTTGCGCCGAGCGCTGCCCCACCGGCGCCTGGGACATGCAGAAGTTTCGCCTTGACACCACGCAGGCCGGGCCGCGCGCACGCGACACCAAATCAGCCGCTCAGAACAACGCCACGGAGGCCGCATGAAGCCCATTGAAGCCATCAACGATTTCGTCATCAAATTTGCCAACATCAACGGCTCGGGCTCGGCCAGCGCCAACGAACTGTTTGCCAAAGCGGTGATGCGCATGGGCGTGCCGGTGAGCCCACGCAACATTTTCCCCAGCAACATCCAGGGCATGCCCACCTGGTATGAAGCCCGGGTGTGTGAAAAGGGTTACCACGGCAGGCGTGGCGGCGTGGACATGATGGTCGCCATGAACCCGCAAACCTGGGACGCTGACGTGGCCGAGATCGAACCCGGTGGCTACCTGTTTTACGACAGCACCCGGCCGATTCCCGAAGACAAATTCCGCAAGGACGTGACCGTCATTGGCGTGCCGCTGACCGAGATCACCAACACCGCCTACACCGACCCGCGCCAGCGCCAGCTGTTCAAGAACATCATTTATGTCGGTGCCCTGTCGGTACTGCTGGATCTGGATGCCTCGGTGTTTGAAAAACTTTTTGCCGAACAATTCAAGGGCAAGGAACGCCTGCTGGCCTCCAACCTGCAGGCCATCAACCTGGGTCGCGATTACGTTACCCAGCACCTGGCTTTCCCGCTCGGTATCCGGGTGCGCAAGTCTGACAAGATTGGTGACCAGATTTTTACCGACGGCAACAGTGCCATGGCCTTGGGCTGCGTCTATGGCGGGGCCACGGTGGCAGCCTGGTATCCGATCACGCCATCGTCTTCGGTGCCAGAAAACTTCCAGAAATACTGCGACAAATTCCGCGTCGATGAAAGCACCGGGCAGCACAACTTTGCCATTGTGCAGGCCGAAGACGAGCTGGCCTCTATCGGCATGGCCATCGGTGCGGGCTGGAACGGCGCACGCGCCTTTACCGCCACCTCGGGCGCGGGCATTTCGCTGATGACCGAGTTCATTGGCCTGGCCTACTTTGCCGAGATTCCGGTAACCCTCATCAACATCCAGCGCGGCGGCCCTTCCACCGGCATGCCCACCCGCACGCAGCAGTCTGATTTGCTGTCTTGCGCCTATGCCTCGCACGGTGACACCAAGCATGTGATGCTGTTGCCCCAAGACCCGCATGAATGCTTTGAACACGCTGCGGCCGCGCTGGACTTGGCCGACCGATTGCAAACGCCGATTTTTGTCATGAGCGACCTGGACATCGGCATGAACCAGCGCCTGTGCAAACCCTTTGTGTGGGACGACCAACGCGACTACGACCGTGGCAAAGTCATGACCGCCGCCGACCTGGACGCGGGCAAAGATTTTGGCCGCTATAACGATGTGGACGGCGACGGCATTCCGTGGCGCACCTACCCCGGCACGCACCCCACCAAAGGTTCGTTCTTTACCCGTGGCACCTCCAAAGATGCGTATGCACGCTACTCCGAGCGCGGGCCGGACTACATCTACAACATGGAACGCCTGCTCAAAAAGTTCAAAACTGCGGCCGACCTGGTGCCGCAGCCAATCGTGCAAAAGGCCAACCAACCGACCCGCGTTGGGGCGATTTACTTTGGCTCCACCACCCCGGCCATGCGTGAGGCGCTGGATGTGCTGTCCGAAGACGGCATCCATGTCGACGGCATGCGCTTGCTGGCCTACCCGTTCCCCCAATCGGTCGAGCAGTTCCTGGCTGAGCACGACACCGTGTTTGTGGTGGAACAAAACCGCGACGCGCAAATGCGCACCCTGCTGATCAATGAACTCGATGCCAACCCGAAACAACTGGTGAAAGTGCTGCACTATGACGGCACCCCGATCACCGCCCGCTTCATTGTGAGCGCGGTCGCCGCCAAGCTGGCCCTTCTGAAGGAGACTGTATGACCTACCTTGCCAAACCCCGGCTGCACCACCCAACGCTGACCAAAAACAAGGTCGGCTACACCCGGCGCGACTACGAAGGCCCGGTCTCGACCCTGTGCGCCGGTTGCGGTCACGACAGCATCAGCGCCGCCATCATCCAGGCCTGCTGGGAGCTCGACATTGAGCCGCACCGTGTGGCCAAACTCTCGGGCATTGGCTGCAGCTCCAAAGCGCCAACTTATTTTCTGGGTGCCTCGCACGGCTTTAACACCGTGCACGGGCGCATGCCCAGCGTGCTCACCGGGGCCAACCTGGCCAACCGCGAACTGATGTACCTGGGTGTGTCGGGCGACGGCGACTCGGCCTCCATCGGCCTGGGGCAGTTTGCCAACGCCATGCGCCGTGGGGTCAACATGGCCTACATCGTGATGAACAACGGGGTTTATGGCCTGACCAAAGGGCAGTTTTCTGCCACCGCAGACCGCGGCTCCAAGAGCAAAAAAGGCGCCATCAACACCGACAACCCGGTAGACCTGGTGGGCATTGCCCTGCAGCTCGGCGCGACCTATGTGGCGCGCAGTTTCTCGGGCGACAAGGCGCAGTTGGTGCCGCTCATCAAAGGCGCGCTGGCGCATGGCGGTGCGGCCTTCATTGATGTCATCAGCCCCTGTGTCACCTTCAACAACCACGGTGGCAGCACCAAGAGTTATGAATACATTCGCCAGCATGACGAAGCCGTCAGCACCGTCGAGTTCATGACCCCGGGCAGTCTGGATGCCACGCACTACCCTGCGGGCAGCGTGACCGAAGTGGAACAAAGCGACGGCACGGTGCTGCGCCTGCGCAAGCTGCACGCCGACTACGACCCCACCGACCGTTACGCCGCCATGAGCTACATGCACGAGCATGCTGCACGTGGCGAAGTGGTCACCGGCCTGCTGTACCTGGACCCGCTGCCCACCGACCTGCACACCTCGCTCAACACCTGTGCCTCGCCGCTTAACTCCTTGGGCACGGCTCAGCTTTGCCCAGGCGCCAAGGCGCTGGAAAAAATCAACGCAACATTACGTTAAAAAGTGCTCTAGCCCTTGTATTTAAAGCGTAGTTAGCTATTTATTTTGTATCAACCTAGAGGAGCACAACATGACCGAACGTACCGTCTTCCAGTCCATGGCGCAGCGCCATGTGGTCAGCGTGGTGCCCACTGCCACCGTCTACACCGCCGCCTGTGTGATGACCCGCGCCAACTGCGGCAGCGTGTTGATCATCGACACCAGCAACACCCTGCTGGGCATCGTCACCGAACGGGACCTGATGACGCGTGTGATCGCCAAGGCGCTAGACCCTGCCAAAGCCACGGTGGCTGACATCATGACGCGCAACCCACTGTGCGTGGTGCCGCAAACCAAAGTGGCCGATGCCGTGCTGATCATGATTGAGCGCGGCTTTCGGCATTTGCCGATCGTCACCGAAGCCAAGAAGATTTTGGGCGTGTTCTCGGTGCGCGATGCCATGCCCAAAGAGGTGCAGGCCGCCGAAGGTCTGGCCGCCTTCAATGAGCAGGTGAACGACGCCTTGGGTTGACTGGCATGGCCAAAAGCCACCCCAAAGCATGAAGCATGGACTGCCAGCGTAGGGCGGGTTTCAACCCGCCATGGCCGACTGAAGTCGGCCCTACGAGCATCCAGTTCAGTCGCGCATGACGGTTGTTTCACGTTAATCCCCGGGGTCAATCGCCAAAGCAAATGCCCAGGTCACGCCCGGTTTGCAAGGTGTCGCAGACCATGGGCACGTTGCGAATGTGGCCGGCCACTTCTTCCAGGTCTACATAGTCCACGCCGTTGACCCCCAGCGACACCATCACCCCGCTGTGTCCGGCATCCAGTGCGCGCACCGCAGCAGCGCCAAAGCGCAACGCCGCCAGGCGGTCAAATGAGGTTGGGCTGCCGCCGCGCAACAAATGCCCCAATACCACCACGCGGGCTTCTTTGCCGGTGGCCTTGGCCAATGCTTCGGCCACGTGTTCGCCCATGCCGCCCAGGCGCTCGGCATGACCCACTTCGGCCGCAGCCAGCAGTTCCCGGTGACCATCGCTGGCCTGCGCACCTTCGGCCACCACCACAATCGAATACAGGTGGCCGCCAGCCTCACGTTGGCGAATCTTGGCAGCCACTTTGTGGATGTCAAAACCGATTTCAGGGATCAGAATCGCATGCGCGTTGCCTGAAATGCCAGCGTGCAGGGCAATCCAGCCGGCATAGCGGCCCATCACCTCGACCACCATCACGCGCTGGTGACTTTCGGCGGTGCTATGCAGGCGATCCAGGCATTCGGTGGCAAAGCCCACGGCGGTATCAAAGCCAAAGGTGGTGAAGGTTTTGTCCAGGTCGTTGTCAATGGTTTTGGGCACGCCTACCACGCGCAGGCCTTTTTGATGCAAGGCGTTGGCAATGGTTAACGACCCATCACCGCCAATCGACACCAACGCGTCAATCTGGTGGGTGGCAAAGTAGGTGATGATCTCGTCCGAGCGGTCAATTTCGCGCACCGACCCATCGGGCAGGTTGACCGGAAAATGCAGCGGATTGCCCTTGTTGGTAGTGCCCAAAATGGTGCCGCCCAGGTGGCCAATGCCGCGCACCCGCTCCCGCGTCAGGCGTACCACACCGCCCTCGGCATAGCGCTCGGGAAACAGAATGCCGTTGAAACCGTCGCGAATCCCAAAACAGTCCCAGCCCCGGTTGTCGGCGGCAATCATCACCGACTGGATCACGGCGTTGAGCCCCGGTGCGTCGCCCCCGCCAGTGTTGACCGCGATGCGTTTGATGGGTGTGTTCATGGGCGATTCCTTATTTGCTTCATTATTTATAGCTGTTAGCCCTTTAATAATAAGGGCTAGAGGCCAATTTTATGCTCAATCTATGGGCTCTAGCCGACCCAGCTTGTGGGCCAGTTCCACGGCCGAATTGACACCCATTTTCTCGAAAATATGAGCCCGGTGAAATTCCACCGTGCGCGGGGTAATGCCCAGGTGGTCGGCAATGTTTTTGTTGTAGTGGCCACGAATCAACTCGTCTAGCACCTCGCGCTCGCGCGGGCTCAAACTGGCCAGCGCCTGGCGCAGGCGGCGCGTTTGCGAGTCGTCCTGCACTGCGGCGCTTGCCACAGTGAGGGCTTGCTGTACCCGATCCACCAGCTCGTTATCCTGAAACGGTTTTTCCAGAAAATCCCAGGCTCCCTGTTTGACCGCTGCCACCGCCGTACCCACGTCGCCATGGCCAGTCAAAAACAGCACGGGCCAGGGGCAGCCCATGGCTTTGAGCTGCTCAAACGTGACCATGCCCGAGAGCGGCGCCATGCGCATGTCCAACAACACCACGGCGGGACCCCAGTTGCCTTGCAGGGCCTGTGCCGCGTCCAGAAAATGTTGGCCGCCGTCCCAGGTAGCAGTTTGAAAACCGCGTGAATCAAACAGCCAGGCCAGGCCGTCACGAATGTCGGGGTCGTCGTCCACGATGTGCACACGCGGGGTATTCATGCGGTCTCCTGTTGATGTGATGCCTTATTCCATTTTTAAATCATCCGTGTCGTTGTTGCAACGCCATGCTGTGCAGTTGCACTGTTCGCAGCTTCGCAACTAGACAAAAATGAATTGGAAATGGATTTAGCCAAGGGCAGCAGCACGGTAAAGCGTGCTCCGCCCAGCACCGGGTCGCGGCTGACCTCAATGCGGCCATGGTGAGCTTCAGCGATGGATCTACAAATCGCCAGCCCCATGCCCATACCGCCTTCCTTGTGGCTGACAAAGGCGTTGAAGATACCCATCCGCGCCTCTTCGCTGACTCCGGGGCCGGTGTCTGCCACCGCCAGCACCGCCATAGCGCTGGCCGCCTCCACCGTCAGGCTGACCCAGACCTGGGGGGGTTGACCACCGTGCGGAGCCCAGTCTTGTGCATTGGCCACCAGGTTGTTGACCAGGTGCTCCAGCAGCAGTTCATCGGCATCGACCCAAACGGCCACGTCGGGCAGCGTCCAGGCGGGCGGCATCGCGTGCTCATCACCGTACTGCTGCAACACGCGCTGTAAAAATCCGGCCAGATCCATGCGCTGGCGAGACAGCTCGCGCTGACGCGCAAAGGCATTCACGCGTTTGATGATGCCGCCTGCGCGTTCGGCCAAGCCAGCCATGCGCTCCACCACTGGTAACAGCTCAGGCAAGGTGATGCTGTCGTCATGCAGACGGTTGAGCAAGCCATTGGCGAAGCTGGACAGCGCGCCCAGCGGCTGGTTAAGCTCATGCGCCAGGGTGGAGGCCACCTCGCCCACCGCCACCAGGCGGCCCGAGGCCTCCAACTTTTCCTGTTGCTGCGCGGCCATGTGTTGGGCGCGTTTGCGCTCGCTGATATCCAGCACCGAACTCATCCAGCCCATTTGTGCGCCACTGGCGGTGTTGAGGGCGGCTTCATGGATCAACACGTCGATCAGGTGACCGTCTCGGTGCTGAAACTGCACCTCTACACCTTCACCGCTGGTGCCCTGCGCCATGATGCCGTCGTGCACCCGCTCCAGCGCCTCGCGCTGCTCAACCGGCCAGTAGGGGAAGGGTGGCAAACGGCCAATCAATTCGCCTGCGCTGTAGCCAAGCATCCGGCAGAACGCGTCATTCACATACAGAATGCGACCCTGCAAATCCCAGGCACGAAGACCAATGGTGACCGAGTTTTCCATGGCAGTACGCAGCGCCACCTGGGCTTGCAGCAGGGCTTGCACTTGTTGGCGTTTGACAAAGTCGCGCCGCAAGGCATACAGGCTCACCAGCATGCCCAACAGAAACAGCAGCGCCACCAAGAAAAAAATGCGCGGCACGGTAGTGGGCTCGCTCTGGGTCAGCGCCACTTGAACAAACAAATCGGTGCCTGGCAGTTGCAAGCCCACCCGGTAGGCGGTATCGGGCTGCACCGTGGTCTCGTCGGTGAGCAATTGCACGCTGTGGTCTTGTTTGAACCAACCTGGCAACAAAGCCGCTAGCGCGTGGTCTACCGACACGGCGGCCAGGTAGTTGCCGGTAAATTGACCCCGGTCAAAAAACGGCACGGCCAACCAGACCACATCCGTCGCCTGTCCGTTGGTTTGCAGCATCAACCCGGCGTAGGCGGCGCGACGCAGCCCTTGGCTGGTGGACTGCATCAGGGTCAGGGCTTGGGCGTTTTCTGCGTGGGCTTGCCAGTCTTGCAACCAGTGTGTGAGGGCTATTTGTTGCGCATTGAAAGCGCCCGCCGGAATCCAGCCGCTGGCCAGCACCACACCTGGCTCACGCCACAGCAGGCCGGCTTTCATATCAATCGTGTGGTCTGGCACAAGTGCTGCCAAGCCCGTTTTTTGCTGCACTGTCTGGCGCGCCAGCAGCAGCAAATCGTCTTCCAGTCGGCGAAAGTGAAACTGCACGCTTTGCTCCAGCCACTGGGCATCAGCGGCACGGCGGCGGGCGGCTTCTTCAGCTTCAAAATTATTCAAGTACAGCAGCAGCGTCACCACCGAGCCCAGCAGCAAAGCCAGCCAGCCCAACAGCCACCACAGGGCGCGGCGGTTGCGTGCGCTGTGGCGCACGGTTGGCTGTTGCAACAAGGCAAAGTCAAGCGTGTGGTCGGCGGCAGGCAGGGTGCTTCGGGTCATGGTCTGGCAAATGAGTTCTCGCATGATAGCCAGTTGGGTTACTCTCACAACCTCTTTCATTGAAACCTTTTAGGAGCCAGCCATGCGCCTTCGCAGTCTATTTTTGATCTTGATCCTGACACTCATTGGTGCTTTCACGGCTCTGAATTGGAACGTTTTTTTAACCAATTCGACCGTGTCGATTGGTTTGAGCACAGTACAAGCACCACTCGCCATGATCATGCTGGGTGCATTGCTTTTTGTGGTGGCCTACTTTTTGGTGTACGTGCTGTACCTGCAATCTACCGTGTTGTTTGATGCGCGGCGCAACGCCAAAGAGCTACAAACCAACCGCGAACTGGCGGATAAAGCTGAGGCCTCACGATTTACCGAGCTGCGCAATTTTCTCGAAGCTGCCATGAAGCACCGTGACACACATGACGGCGATATGCAGCAAGCCATGATGGCGCGAATGGATGCCCTGGAGGTTGCCATGCGCACCAGCGTGGAACAGTCCAGCAACTCGCTCAGTGCTTACATTGGTGAGCTGGAAGACCGACTAACAAACTCCAAACAGTCCTAACGTTCATGTTCAACAAGGACACCCCAAAGCATGAAACATGCGTGCCCTGCGTAGGGCGGGTTTCAACCCGCCATGGCCGACTGAAGTCGGCCCTACGACACGCCACTCTTGTCGGCTGTGGGCGTTGTTTCACGTTAAACCGGGGCGTTTTACCGTGAAAGCCGTTATAACCACCGGAATGGGCGGCTACGGTATGCTGATCTACAAAGACCTACCACAACCTGTACTTGGGTCAGGTGAGGTGCTGCTAGAAGTGCTGGCCTCCAGCGTCAACAACACCGACATCAACACCCGCTTGGGCTGGTACGACAGCGCCGACTCAACCGCGGCATCCGCCACAGCCACAACGGCTCAACCCGGCCAACCGACAGGCTGGAACGGCGCAACCCTGTTTCCCTTGATTCAAGGCACCGACTGTTGTGGGCGCGTGGTGGGTTTGGCACCAGGCGTTGATCAAGGACTCATGGGGCGGCGGGTGTTGGTGCGCCCCTGCATGCGCCCACTTGGCTTCCAGTCCTGGGCTAATCGGTGGCTGGGTTCCGACATGAACGGCGCGTTTGCGCAATTTGTTAGCGTGCCAGCCACCGAGGTTTTTCCAGTCGACAGCGACTGGTCAGACACTGAGTTGGGTGTTGTGCCCTGCGCTTACGGCACCGCAGAAAACATGCTGCAGCGTGCGCAAGTCAAGGCCGGCGAGCATGTGCTCATCACCGGGGCTTCTGGCGGTGTGGGTGTGGCCGCTGTGCAGCTGGCCAAATGTCGGGGCGCAGTGGTCAGTGCCATCACCAGCCCCGACAAAATGGCGCAGCTAAATGCGCTGGGCGCTGACCGCGTGTTGCAACGCAGTGACGATGTAAAAGCCTGCTTGGGTCAGCAAGCGGTGGATGTGGTGGTGGACAACGTGGCTGGCAGTGCCTTTGCAGGTCTTTTGCCGGTACTCAAAAGCGGGGGGCGTTATGTCTCATCGGGAGCCGTCGCTGGCCCGATGGTGGCACTGGACATGCGGATGCTTTACCTGAAAAACCTGACCCTGTACGGTTGCACCGCCTGGGACGCGCCGGTTTTTCCCCAACTTATTCGATACATCAGACAGAACGCGTTTCACCCCGTGATTGCTGCTACTTTCACGTTGGCGCACATTGAACAAGCGCAGCGCGCTTTTCTCAAAAAGCAGCATATCGGCAAAATTGCGTTGATCCCGTAATACCAAACGGTCGCGCAAAACACCCCGGCGCGGCATATCAAGCCAGACTTTTATGCTTGACTTGATATGAAAGTCCGTTAAAATACATTTGTCCAAATTTATTTGGAACACTCCTCGCACGAGCGCTGGTCGCTCAGGTTGCAGAACGCTGCTTCTGTCCCCTTGTCTTTTTATTCCCCCCAGGAGTCATCATGAAATTCTCTTTCAAACATTCACTCACCTTGCTCTCCGGAGTCGCCGCTTTGGCGGTTGCTCCAGCAGCCTTTGCACAGTCTTGTGGATCGGTCACCATTGCCAACATGAACTGGCAATCGGCCGAAGTGCTGGCCAATATCGACAAACTTATCCTCAGCAAGGGCTACGGGTGTGAAGTGGAGCTGGTGCCTGGCGACACCATGCCAACACTGACTTCAATGATGGAAAAAGGCAAGCCAGACGTAGCGCCCGAGGCCTGGATCAACGCCGTGCGCGAGCCCCTGGACGCCGCGGTCAAGTCGGGCAAGTTGCACTACGCTGCCGCCTCACTGGTCGACGGTGGCATTGAAGGTTGGTGGATTCCAAAATTCTTGGCCGATGCGCATCCCGAGATCAAAACCATTGACGACGCATTGAACCACCCCGAGCTTTTTCCCGCCCCCGAAGATGCCAAGAAAGGTGCCGTCCACAACTGTCCTTCGGGCTGGAACTGCCAGATTACCACTGGCAATGCGTTCAAAGCCTGGGACGCCAAAAAACGCAATTTTGTGCTGGTTGATACCGGCTCGGCAGCCGGGCTCGACGGCTCGATTGCCAAAGCCAACGAACGCAAACAAGGCTGGCTGGGCTACTACTGGGCACCCACGGCCATTTTGGGCACTTACGCCATGGTCAAACTCGATGCCGGCGTGCCCTATGACGACAAGGCTTTCAAGAGTTGCAACACCAAAGCCGACTGCGCCCAACCGGCACGCACCGATTGGGCCAAGTCTGAGGTGCTGACGGTGATCACCGACCGTTTCAAAAAGGCCGGTGGCCCGGCGGTGGACTACCTGAATAAACGCGGTTGGAACAACGAAACGGTCAACACCTTGCTGTCCTGGATGCACAGCAACCAGGCGACTGGTGAAGATGGCGCGCGCTACTTTCTGAAAAACCAGGCTGCCGTGTGGACACCCTGGGTCTCGCCTGAAGTGGCGAAAAAAATCCAGGCCAGCCTGTAACGCCACACCTGCGCAGCCCCGCCTCGCGCGGCCACGCAGATTGCCCCCATCCGGGCCTCGGGTGGGCTTTGTCGTTTTCAGGAGGTGAACCATGCAATGGCTCGAAGCATTTCCCGCCATGGCACCCGAGCAATTGAGTGCCCTCAAAAAATACATTGACCAAGGTTTTCGCGCAATCACACGCGAGTACGGCGAGGCCATTGAGCGCTTCTTTGATCCGCTCAAGGCGTTCCTGATCGCCTCAGAGCGCTTGCTTACCCAGTCGCCCTGGTGGGCCGTGCTGGTGGCCATGGCGCTGCTGGTATTGGTCAGCACCCGGTCACTCAAACTGGTGCTTGGCACGGTGGTGACCATGTTGCTGATTGGTTACTTTGGCATGTGGGAAGACACCATGAAAACCGTGTCGATGATCTTCGTCTGTACCGTGGTGGCACTGGCCGTGGGGTTGCCCATTGGCATTTTGACCAGCCGCTCCAATGGGCTGCAAAGGCTGATCATTCCGCTGCTCGATGTGATGCAAACCATGCCCAGCTTTGTCTACCTGATTCCGGTGGTGATGTTTTTGGGTATTGGCAAGGTGCCAGGGCTGATCGCGGTGGTGATTTATGCGCTGCCGCCCGTCATTCGCTTCACCAATCTGGGCATTCGGCTGGTGTCGGCAGAGCTGATGGAGGCTACTGAAGCCTTTGGCGCGTCCAACTGGCAAAAAATCTGGCAGGTGCAGCTGCCCCTGGCGCTGCCCACCATCATGGGCGGCGTGAACCAGACCATCATGCTGTCGCTGTCAATGGTGGTGGTGGCTTCGATGATTGGCGTACAAGGTCTGGGCCAACCGGTGCTCAAAGCCATTTCCAACCAGTATTTCACCCTCGGCTTGTTCAACGGCATCGCCATCGTCGGCATCGCCATCATTTTTGACCGCGCCTCGCAAGCCTACGGCAAGCGGCTGCAGCGTCATTCGGAGGTGCACCATGGTTGACAACACAGAGCAAAGCGCAGCGCCTGCCAGCGTGGGTGTGCAAATCAAACGTCTGTACAAGGTCTTTGGTCCGCACCCCGACAAGGTCATGCCCTTGATCCATCAAGGCATCAGCAAGGACGAACTGCGCGACAAGCATGGCCATATTCTGGGGCTGCGAAACATCCATCTGGACATCGCCGGTGGCGGCATCCAGGTCATCATGGGCTTGTCAGGTTCGGGCAAAAGCACGCTGATTCGCCACGTCAACCGGCTGATTGATCCAACCGAAGGCGAAGTCTGGATCGACGCCAAAGACGTGGTGCAAATGAACCACTGGGCCTTGCGCCGCTTCCGCCGGGAGCAAACAGCCATGGTGTTCCAGAAATTTGCCTTGTTTCCGCACATGACTGTGATGGAAAACGTGCAATACGGTCTGCGTGTACGCGGCGTGCGCCACAAAAACCGCCAGGAGGCTGCCGCGCGCTGGATCGAGCGCGTCGGTCTGGCAGGCTACGAAGACAGCTTTCCCAACCAGCTCTCAGGCGGCATGCAGCAGCGCGTCGGGTTGGCACGTGCTTTGACCAATGATGCACCGATCTTGCTGATGGACGAGGCTTTTTCGGCACTCGATCCACTGATCCGCAGTGACATGCAAAGCGTGCTGCTGGACTTGCAGCAGGAGCTGTCAAAAACCATCATTTTCATTACCCACGATCTCGATGAAGCCCTGCGCCTGGGTGACCAGGTGGCTATTTTGCGTGATGGTGAGATCATTCAACAAGGCACCGGACAGCAAATTGTGCTCAAGCCTGCCGATGACTACATCAGCAGCTTCACCAAAGACGTGAACCGGGGCCGCGTGATCCGCTGCCGCACGCTGATGACCCCTGGTGTGCCAGTGCAAGGTCCAACGGTTGATGCCAGCCTGGTGATCGAGGAAGTGGCCCGCGTGCTCAGTGCCGAGGGTTTTGACGCTGCCAACGTCGCCAACAGCCGCGGCAAGTTACTGGGCAGCATCAGCATGGGCGACATCATTGCCGCCATGGTGCCGCCCAAGACCGAGGAAGCGGCCGCCGAGCCAGGTTGAAAGATTCCTTGGCGGGGATTTGAACAAGCCTGCAGCAGACGCTGCAGTGGGTCAATGGAGCGTGATGAAGTCAGAAACAGGTTCTGGGTGAGTGGCTCCCCAACTGGAGGACACCATGAAAAAATTTACCAAGATGTTTGGCGTCATTTTGGGGCTGGCTGCGCTGGCAGGCGCAGGACTGTTCTGGTGGACGTCTCAGACTGAACCCGTGCAGGTGCAGGTGTCGGCATCTTTGCCCACCACGCCGAAGCCGCTGCCCGCGCTGCCACCACCACCCGCGGCAGCAGCGGTGACCCCGCCAGCAATAGCGCACCCCATCGAAGCCATCGCCCCACAGCAAAACCTCACGGTAAAGACCTTGCCGGAGCTGGATGCAGCCGAGACCCATGTGCGTCGGGCACTGTCTGAATTTATGTCGGCCAAAGACATCACACGTTACTTGCAGCTAGGCCGGTTTGTTCGCCACGTGGTCGCTACCGTAGACAATTTGCCGCGCGAACACGCCCCTGCGGCAGTCTGGCCGGTGAACCCGATGCCTGAGCAATTCAGCACCGGCCAAGGTGACGGCAGCAACCCCTTGGGCCCCATCATGATTAACGCCAACAACAACGCGCGCTACACCCCGTTTGTCAACTTCGTGACGGCACTGGACACCGGCAGGGCAGTGGCGCTGTATGTGCAGCTGTACCCCTTGTTTCAGCAAGCGTACGTCGAGTTGGGTTACCCAGACGGCTATTTCAATGACCGCCTGGTCGCGGTGATTGACCACCTGTTGGCCGCGCCCGTGCACCTGGCTCCCCTGGAAGTCCGCCGCGTTGAAGTCAAGGGGGCGTATCAGCACCTGCGGCCATGGGTGACCTACGAATTCACCGACCCGACGCTGAACGCCCTGTCGGCAGGGCAAAAAATGCTGTTGCGCACCGGGGCTGTCAACCACCAGCGTTTGCGCACCAAGCTGATGGACTTCAGGAAGCACCTGACTCAAGCCGCGCTGGCCGCGCTGACCACACCCGCCCAGCCCCAGCCGCAGTAACACGATCTGAGCGCGGTGTTTGCTGCTGCTGGCAGCGCCATTTTTTTCCCAGGCACACCCGTGCCGGTTCAAGGAGACTCTTCATGTATTTGACGCATCGACAACATCCAACCATTGCCAATCACCAATTGGTATTGGCCACCGATCTCGACGGCACGCTGCTGGCGGGCACACAGGAAAACCGCCGACGTATTCGCGATTTGTTCAGCGGTGGGCTGGTTGGCGCCAAGCTGATTTACGTCACCGGTCGCGGTCTGGAGTCGATCATTCCACTGCTGAGCGACTCGACCTTGCCGCAACCGGACTACATCATTGCCGATGTCGGTGCCACCGTGGTGCATGGTGACTTGCGCCCGGTAGACCCGCTGCACCACAACATTGCCGCGCTCTGGCCCGGCTCACAAGCGGTGCTGCAGCAACTGGCTCCTTTCGCGGGGCTGGAGCGGCAAACGGTGCCACAGGAGCGGCGTTGCTCGTTTTTTATCCGCGAAGGTGGCATCACCGCTGAGCTGCGCGCCGCGGTGGAGGCTCTGGACTGCGACCTGCTGTGGTCGGCCGGGCGATACCTTGACGTGCTGCCACGCGGTGTCTGCAAAGGCAACAGCCTGCGCGCCTTGGCGATGGCCGAGGGGTTTAACCTGGACGCGGTGGTGGTCGCAGGCGACACACTCAATGATTTGTCGATGTACACCGCCGGTTTCAAAGGCATTGTGGTCGGCAGTGCAGAACCCGCCCTGATTGAAAAGGTGCGTAAATTGCCGCGTGTTTTTATTGCCAAAGCCGAGGGCTGCGGCGGTATTCTGGCTGGGCTGGCGCACCATGGCACGCAAATTGAGAGCACACCCATGGCGCAACACCGCATGAATGAGCGCGGCGATGCCGAACTGGTCATGGTCTACCACCGCCCCCCGTTTGACGAAGTGGTGGAAGACGGCGTGCTCAAGCACAAACGCCCGAAAAGTCCCAACGGCATCATTCCGACGCTGCTGGGGTTTTTTGCGGGTGCGCACAAGGGCTCCTGGGTGGCCTGGTCGATGCAAGACAGCCGAACCCCCGCAGATTTTGTGTGTCATGTACCCGTGGATGCCAAGCATTACCCCAAACTGCAAGTGGCGCGCATTGCCTTGACTGCGGATGACGTGGATGTCTTTTACAAGAAGTTTTCCAAAGAAGCGTTCTGGCCAATCATTTTTTCGTTCCCCGACAAGGCCGAGTTCAAACAAGCACACTGGGAACGTTACCTGGAGGTCAATCGCATCTTTGCCGAGCAAACCGCACGAGAAGCGGCCGAGGGCGCGGTGGTGTGGATCCATGACTACAACCTGTGGATGGTGCCGGCCTTTTTGCGCCCGCTGCGCCCTGACCTGCGCATTGCCTTTTTTCACCACACCTCGTTTCCATCCAGCGACATCTTCAACATCTTGCCCTGGTACCGCGAGATCATTGGCAGCCTGCTGCAATGCGATTACGTGGGCTTTCACATCCCGCGTTACGTCGAGAATTTTGTGGATGCAGTGCGCTCCTACACCCCGGTAGAGGTGCTCGAGACCGTGCCCTGCGCACCGCGCTTCATCACCTATGGCTGCGCCCTGGGTGTAGACAGCATGACCACCGCGATTGAAGTTGGCGGCCATCGGGTGGCGCTGGGGGCACATCCGGTGGGTATTGACGTGCAGTTGATCGAACAGGTCATCATCAAACCTGCGGTGCAAAAGAAAATCGCCCGCATCAATGCACTGCTGGACGGTGTCAAAGGCATTGTCTCGATCGAGCGGCTCGACTACGTCAAGGGTTCGCTGGAAAAGCTGCAAGCTTTTGAGCGTCTGCTGGAAGAACACCCGGAGCTGCTGGGCGGCGTGACCCTGCTCAACATCATCACGCCGGCGGCACCTGGCATGGAAATCTACGAGACGCTGCGCACCGAGGTGGATCGCATTGTGGGGCGCATCAATGGCCGTTTCTCCACGCTGGAGTGGACACCGGTGCGTTACTTTTACCGTTCTCTGCCGTTTGAAGAGGTCGTGGCGCATTACGCCGCTTGCGATATTGCCTGGATCACACCGCTGCGCGACGGACTCAACCTGGTAGCCAAAGAGTTTGTCGCCACCAAAAAAGCAACGGGCACAGTCGGCGTATTGATTCTGTCCGAATTTGCCGGCGCTGCAGTGGAGTTGCACGGTGCCTTGTTGACCAACCCTTACGACGCCAACTCGATGTCCAAGGTGCTGCACCAGGCACTCACCATGGGTGCCGATGAGATGGCCTACCGCTGCCAGCGCATGGCGGCCATCGTGACCGACAACGACGTAGCCAATTGGGGAAGTGAATTCATGCGCGCGGTGCAAGCCACCCGCGTGGAATGAACCGAAATTGTCCATTAGGCGGTGCTTTGCACCTGTTTGAGCGCTGGCGGTCGCTTTGCGGTCATTTTGAGCGTCTGTTCGGTGTTCATAGCCCTGCTATGAACGCCTCACAGCCACCCAAACTGCCTCGCAAATCGGCTCGCCATCATCTCAAACCCTAATGAACAATCTCGGTTGAATTTTTTTGACAGATTAATGTTGAAAGGAATGCAATGCTCAAAATGAAACGTGTGTCCGGTTTTCTTGTTGCGGTGACACTGGCGACGCTGGCTGTGGCTGGGCAAGCCAGGGAAATGGTCAGTATTGACCGACCCCAAGTCAATCTGCGCTCCGGGGCAGGCACCGAACACCATGCCGTGTGGAAACTTAGCCAGGGTTATCCACTGGAAGTGACCGGGCGCCAAGGCAACTGGCTGAAGGTGCGCGACTTCGAACACGATACCGGTTGGGTCTACCGGCCACTGGTGAGCAAAAAACGCCATGTGATCGTGAAGGCAGCCGTGGCCAACCTGCGCCGCACACCCAGCACCCGCAGCCCCATTCTTGGCAAGACTGAGTATGGCGACGTGCTGCGCCACCTTGAAAAGCGCCCAGGCTGGATCAAGGTGGAGCGTGACGACGGGCTTACCGGCTGGATCGCACGCCACCTGCTGTGGGGCTGGTGAGACCGGCATGCACACCCATCGCGCCAAACGCCTTGAAGCTGACCTGGTGGTCGTCGGCATGGCTTATTTTGAAGTCTTTGTGCCGCCACACGTGCGCCCGGCGCCCGGCGAAGAAATCTTTGTTGACGGCATGGTGCTGGCCTTGGGTGGCGCGCTCAACACCGCCTCGGTGGCTGCGGCATTGGGCTTGAAGGTGACACTGTGCCTGCCCATGGGGGAGGGTCTGGTTGATCAGGCCGTGAGGTTGCTGGCGCAGCGTCTGGGCATCACGCTGATGCCGCTGCCCGCACCCGACAACCCGGCTATCTCACTGGTGTTCTCCGAGGCACAAGACCGTGCTTTTGTCAGCAGCGCCGCGCTGGATGCGTTGTGCGCCGTCCAACACCTGCCTGCCAGTACCTGGGTGCATGTACCCGGGCTGGAAGAAGCTGCCCGCCTGCAAGCGCCTCTGGCTCATGCCAGGCAGCAAGGCGCACGCCTCTCGGTCAGTGGCAGTTGGAGCCCGGCGCAACTTGCCCGGCTCGGCTCACAGCAGGCGCAGCCTTGGGATCTGTTGGTGCTCAACGAGAAAGAGGCGCAAGCCTGTGGCAATGCGCAAAATGTTCCAACCAAGCTGTCCAAAGCAGCCCACTCTGTGCTGGTAACCCGCGGGATGGACGGCGTGACCGGCACATTGAACGGCACGCCGGTTCAGCTACCGGCCCTACCTGTGCACGTGCAGGATGCAACCGGCGCTGGCGATGCTTTTTGCGCTGGCTTGATCGCCGCCCTGGTGCGCCACGCGCCCCCCCTTGACGCGGTGCAGCTCGGCATCCGTGCCGCTGCCCTGATCTTGCAACAAACCGGAGGTGTGGCCATGTGCACCCAGGCCTTCGCCAACTTGAGACCCAACCACTGATGCAAACCTTGACTATTTTGGGTGGCGGCAGCGCCTACACCCCCGGCCTGCTGCAGGCCCTGATTGCCCATGCCAGTACGCTACCAATCCAAACCGTGCGTTTGTACGATACCCATGCCGAACACCTGAGCATTGTGGCGCGTCTGGTGACGGCCATGGCACGCCACGCCGGGGCGTTTCAGATTGAAGTTGCCCCAACGCTCGAAGGCGCGGTAGCAGGTGCCGACCTGATTCTCAATTCCACCCGACCCGGCGGTCTGGCCGCACGGCGCATTGATGAAACCTTGCCGCTTGAATTTGACATACCCGGTCAGGAAACCGTGGGGCCCGGCGGCTTTTTCTTTGCGCTGCGCTCGGTACCCGAAGCTTTGCGGGTGGCCAACGCGGTGCAAGCGTTGGCGCCGCACGCCATCGTGCTCAACTACACCAACCCCAGCAACATCGTCACCCAGGCGTTGGTCGACCGCGGTGGCATCAACGTCATTGGTTTGTGCGACCAATCCGATGAAGACCTGCAGACCATCTGCCATGCGCTGGGGCTGCCCTCTGACTACAGCTTTCAGTGCAACGGGCTCAACCACGCCACCTGGTACAGCGACATCCTGATCCAGGGCCAGCCACTGACCGACCACCTTAAACCCCTGCCAGCGCCCGATGGCCTTGACGAGGAACACAAATTGCGCTTTGAGCTGTCACTGGCACTGGCGCGGCAAAACCCGGGCTTCTGGCCCAATTCGTACCTGCCTTATTACCGTTTCCCTAAACTGTTTGTCGCGCAAGCGCGCCAAGTTGGACCGCGCAGCGACGTAGTGGCAGCTTCGTTGGCCAGGTACTACGACCATTTTGCCAGCGAAGGACAAAGCGCCACACCACAATTACGCTGGTTTCGGGGCTCAGCCGGTTTCGGTGATCTGGCAGTGCGCGTCATTCAGGCACTAACCTCACAGATACCGCAAGAACTGGTGCTGAATTTGCCCAACCTCGGAGCCACGGATGCCTTTGTGCCCGACACCGTCATCGAGACCCGTGTGCGGGTGTCACGCGCTGGCATTGAACGCTTGCCAGCGCCGCCCATACCCTTGGCCTACAGACGACTGGCCACCGAGCTTGAACAATACCAACGCCTGAGCGCTGCCGCTGCCGCAAGCGGTGACCTGCAAGCACAAACCAACGCGCTGGCCGCGAACCCGCTGGTTGCCCATCACACACTGGCAAAGCGCATGCTCGAACGTGCCAGCGCGAGTTATGACACCCTATTACGCACGACCCTATGAAGACACAAGCCTTACTGGACGCCATCGACTGGGACAGTTTTGAACGGGTGGTGATCTTGTCGCCGCACCTGGACGACGCGGCGCTGAGCTGTGGCGCCTTGCTGTACACCTTGCGCGACCGGATTTCCACCTTGGTGGTCAGCGTCAGCTGTGGCACCTCGCGTCGCCAGCGCTCAGACGGCAGCCGCACCATTGAGCGCCGCCAGGGTCATGTGAGTTCGCGCATTCGTCGCATGGAAGACATTGCCGCCATGCGCTGGGTCAATGCAGATTTTGTCCATCTGAGCTTTGCCGATGGCATCTACCGCCGCAGCCCCCTGACCGGCAAACTGATTTACCGCAGTGCCCGCGAGCGCTGGGTAACGCCGCGTATCGACGACATGGCGCACATGGAAGAGCTTTACCTGGTGCTGCGCCGCCTGTGCCTGGATCTGGGTCGCATTCTGCTGATCAGCCCGATGGGCATCGGCCACCACGTTGACCATCAAATCGCTGCACAGGTGGCGCAGCGCCTGGCCGCCAGTGCTGCCGGTGCCGAACTGTTGTTTTACGAAGACTTTCCGTACGTGGCCGATCCCAACGTGGGGCGGGGCGACCAGGACAACCCGCTACAGGCATTGCAGCGCCTGCACATGAGGCCCGTCAAGCGCTTTGCGCTGCCTGTCGATGTGGATGCCAAAGTACAGCTGCTGCTGCACTACGCCACGCAGCTGCCGCCGCTCTTTGGTGACGAAACCGGTTTGCGCACGCGCATTGCTAACCACCAGCACATTCACCTGCCCAGCGAGTTTTACTGGCAGGCGACTGCTGCCCAGCCACCCATTCCACCGGAGAAATGACATGTTGAAAAGTCACATGGCAGAAGAATCAGCCAGCACACCCGAGATGCTGCGCACGCAAGCCGTGCGCTGGCAACAGGAGACTGCGCAGGTGCGCGTCCTGGCGGCCAAACGCCCCACCACGGTGCTGCTGGGGCGCGGCAGCTCGGGCAACGTGTGCTCGTTTGCTGCTTATTTGTTTGCGCTGCAAACGGGTCGCCAGCCCATTGAATTTCGCCCCTGGCTGACGACACAAGCCTTGCCTGAAGCCGACTGGCGCGATGCAGTGGTCTACGCCTTTTCCTACTCCGGCAAGTCCACCGACATTGCCGCCAGCGCCGAATGGCTGCGTGCGCGTGGTGCGCTGGTGGTGGCCATCTCGCAGGCGCAAGCCAACTCTGATGCACATCTGCTCAAACCGGCACAGCACCTGATTCACCTAGGCTGTGGGCCTGAGCAGGCTGTGCCGGCCACCAAAAGCGTGATCGCCCAGCTGTTTGTGGCCGCAGCACTGGCGGGTTATGACATCACGCTGGCCGCCGAACAATGTGCCGACTGCATGATGCAAATCGAGGCTCATGATGTGCCCGCCAGCCTGGCCACGTTTCTGGCAGGCGCACGCACCGTGACCTGGCTGGCGCGCGGCCCGTCCTTGGGCGGCGCACTGGAGGCGGCGCTGAAGATGCAGGAAAGTGTGGGCATCCCGGCCTTTGGCTACTCCACCGCCGAGTACCTGCACGGCCCCATTGCGGCCGCCAGCCCCGCCGACCGGGTGGTGTTGTTTACCGCCTCGGACGAGCCGATGGAAACCAAGCAAGCGGTCGCCGCAGCCTTGTTGGCTCGCGGCGTGCCGTTTCTGTGTTTGGGCTGCGCCGCAACACCCGATGCACAATTGCCTCTGCCTTACCCCGAGGCGCGCTGGGCGCGCACCGCCATCCTGGCTTATATCGCGCAACGCACCTGCGCCGTGCTGGCTCAGCGTGTGGGCATCGACCCTGATGTTCACCCCGCACTGCGCAAGATCACGCAAACACTTTAAAACAATTCACTCATGTTTAGAGAACTCATCAACACCAACACCCTGCAAGACTGGACTTACGCGCTGATCGCAGCCGGCAGTTTTATCGCCGTATTGCATGTGCTGCGGCGCATTGTTTTGCATCGGCTGGCGCGCATAGCCAAACAGACCGACACCGCTATCGATGACTTTTTGGTTGAGGTGCTTTCTTCCACCCGCATTTTTTTGGCAACCATCATCGGGCTCTATGTGGGCACCCATTTTCTGACGTTGCCGACGACTCTGGCCAAAACAGTTGACCGTATTTTCATGGTGGCGCTGTTTCTTCAGGTTGGGTTTTGGTTCGCTCGTGGTTTGAGTTTTTGGTTGCATCATTACTTCATGCAAGGCGACAAAGAGGATGAAGGCTCGCGGCGCATGAGCCTGTCGCTGCTGTCTTTTCTGGGCCGCGTGCTGATCTGGATTCTGGTGCTGTTGCTGATTCTGGACAACCTGGGCATCAACGTCACCACGCTCGTAGCCAGCCTGGGCATTGGCGGTATTGCGGTGGCACTGGCAGTACAAAACATTCTGGGCGATTTGTTTGCCTCACTCTCGATTGCCATCGACAAACCGTTTGTGATTGGTGACTTCATCATTCTGGGCGAAGAAATGGGCACGGTGGAACATGTGGGCCTGAAGACCACCCGCATCCGCAGCCTTGGCGGCGAGCAGATCATTTTGTCCAACAATGATTTGCTGCAAAGCCGCATCCGCAATTACAAGCGCATGCAAGAGCGCCGCATCGTCTTTGCCATGGGCGTCACCTACGACACCCCTGCCGACAAACTTGAACAGATTCCAAAGCTGATTGAGCAAGCCGTCGCGCAACAAGACAACGCGCGCTTTGACCGCGCACACTTCAAGGGCTTGGGCGCTTTTTCGCTGGACTTCGAGACGGTGTACTACGTGCGGCTGCCCGATTACGGCGTGTACATGGACGTGCAACAAGCCATTAACCTGCAACTGGTGCGTAGCTTTGCCGAGCAGGGCATTGAATTTGCCTTCCCAACCCAGACGCTGCACCTGAACCACAGCGCGATCCCGGGTATGCCCGATGCAGCCGCCCCAGCAGGGGTTGCGCACCCCAGTTAATTTTATATGTTTTAGGCCTCTAGCCCTTATATAATAAGGGCTAGCAGCTATTCTTTAAATAGCACTCCTGGTGTTAGGGCATCACCACTTGGGCATGCGCTGCTGCGACGCGATCGCCCTGCGGGTCACCCAGCCAATCGACAGCCCTTGCACCAGAATCGAAAACGCCACCACGCAGTAGGTCAGCCCGACAACGGTATCGCGTGCCGGACCCAGCGGCAGCGACAACGCCAGCGCCACCGAAATGCCCCCGCGCAGGCCGCCCCAGGTCAACACTTGCCAAGCCCCCTGAGGCAGTCGGAACAAACCGCTGGCCCAACGCACCGGCAAGCCCACCGTGAGCAAGCGCGCCAGCAGCGTCACACTGCCCGCCAGCGCCGCTGCCAGCATGATGTGGGTGTTCAGGGTGATCAACAACACCTCCATGCCGATCAACACAAACAGCACGGCGTTCAAGATTTCGTCGATCAACTCCCAAAACATGTCTACATAGCGCCGGGTGGTTTCTGACATGGCCAGCGCACGGCCATGGTTGCCAATGATCAGCCCGGCAACCACCATCGCCAACGGGCCCGACACGTGCAACTGGTGCGCCAGCGCATAGCCGCCGATGACAGCAGCCAAAGTCAGCAGCACCTCCACCTCATAACTGTCGACACTGCGCAGCAGCGCAAAACTCACCGCCCCCAGGGCAAAACCCAGCAGCAAGCCGCCGCCCACTTCGTGCAGCAACAAGTTACCGGCCTGGCCCAGCGTGGGCGCGCTGCCACTGGCCAACATGCCCAGCAGCAGGGTAAAAATCACCACGCCCACGCCGTCGTTAAACAAGGATTCGCCGGCAATCATCAGCTCCAGCTCTTTCGGGGCGCCTGCCGATTTCAGAATGCCCATCACCGCAATCGGGTCGGTCGGGGAAATTAGCGCGCCAAACAGCAGGCAGTAGATCAGCGGCAACTGCAAGCCAATCCACGGCAGCGTCCAATACACGCCAAAACCCACCGCCAATGTGGACAACAGCGTGCCCAGCACCGCCAGCGTGGCCACCTGCCAGCGAAACGCCTTGAGTTCACTCAAATCAATATGCAAGGCACCGGCAAACAACAACAGTGACAACATGCCTTGCATCAGCACTTCAGAGAAATCGATCGACTGCAATAACGAGGTTTCATACACGCGCAGCGCATGCGCCACCCCGACCGAGTCAAGCAGCACCAGACCCAGCGAAAACACCAGCGCGGTCACCATCACCCCAATGGAGGTTGGCATCTTGATAAAGCGGTGGTTCAGATACGCCAGCAAGGCGGTAATGACGAGACAGGTAGCGGCGATATTGAGCATTTGATCGATTCAGAATTTTGGCATTCGAGCGCATGGCGCGAAAGAGGTGAGAAGACTCGCATAATAAACAGCGTTATGAAGCTTGCCTTGATTGCCTCACGCTCGCGCCGACAGTGCCTGGCCGCACTGGCTGGCACCATGACCCTGCCTGGGGCGGGCTGGGGTAACACGCGCCCTGCCATCACCCTGCGCTTTTCCCACGTGGTGGCCGAAGAAACCCCCAAAGGCTTGGCGGCTAATCGCTTCAAGGTGCTGGTGGAGCAGCGCAGCAGTGGGCGAATCAGCGTGCAGGTGTACCCCAACGCCCAACTTTATGGTGACCTGGACGAAATGCAGGCGTTGCAATTGGGCGCGGTGGACATGGTGGCTCCGTCATTGTCCAAATTTGGCCGCATTGGGTTGCCCGAGTTCGAGTTATTTGATTTGCCGTTTTTGTTTGATAACCTGGAAGCCGTGCGGCGCATCACCCATGGGGCACTGGGACAAAAATTGTTGGCCGGACTGCAACGTCAAGGCTTGGTGGGCCTGGGCTTTTTTGACAACGGCTTCAAGCAAATGAGCGCCAACCGGCCCTTGCTGGAACCCAAAGACTTTATAGGCTTGCGCATGCGGGTGCAGGCCTCACGCGTGATTGCGGCGCAAATGCGTGCCCTGGGTGCGCGCCCGGTGACGCTGGCTTTTAGTGAAACCCGTCGCGCACTGGCCAATGGTGTAGTCGATGGCACGGAAAACCCGGTGTCGAATTTCTGGACGCAAAACATGCACGAAGTGCAAAGCGATTTGAGCCTGACCGACCACGGCTACCTGGGCTACGCGGTGGTCACCAACCAGCGTTTCTGGCAAAGCCTGGGCAACCCTGACCGTGAACTGATCAACCAGGCGCTGCAGGAAGCACTGGCCTTTGCCAACCAGATGGCCGACACGCAAAACGACCGGGCTCTGGCAGCGCTGCGCCAGGCCGGCACTACACGCATCCACACCCTGACCGACGCGCAGCGCAGCCGATTGCGCCAAGCGGTTCAACCGGTTCAAAAAGCACTGACACAACGTATTGGCCCGCGCTGGATGAAGGCTCTGGAAGAGGTCATGGTTAACCCTAGCTGATGAAGACCACAGTTCGCAAACAGGCCGCAGGGGCTTATCCTTTCCCCCCTTTATTTTCAGGACAGTTCGCATGAAACCTTTTTCACAGATGAGCATGGCCGCACGCCTGACTCTTGGTTTTGGCGTGATTCTGGCCATGATGATTGGCATGGCCACCTTGTCGTTGGTGCGCATGCAGGCACTGACCTCGGCGCTGGAGGTCATCACCGTCACCAACGCCAAGCGCGCCCAAACCATCAACGCCATGAAACGTCATCTGGCGGCCTATGTGCAAACCCTGGGTGACCTGGGCAGCACCGACCTGGAAGGTGGCCCGGCCGTGCTCAAGCGTATCCGCAGCGCGCAAAGCGACTACACCGCCGCCCAAACCAAAGTGGCTGGCCTGTTGCCTACCCATGCGGTCGTAAAAGCAGTGCTGGCCGAGGTACAAAAAACCGCGCTCGCAGCCACCGAATTGCAAGCTATTGGCGACAAGCTGGCCGAAGGCCGTGGTGAGGCCGCCCAAGCCTTTCAGGTGCGCAACGAATACAGCAACAACACGGCCACCTGGAGTGCCAGGCAACAAGCCTGGAGCAAGGCCGTAGAGCAACTGAGCGATTGGCATGACCAAGACAACGCAGCGCACTCTGCCCAGGCCACCGCCACCGCACAAACTGCCCGCCAGGCCATCATTGCCGGCGCCTTGCTGGCCTGGGTTGTGGGCAGCCTGATTGCGCTTTGGCTGGTGCGTGACACGCGCCAAGCCATTCACCAAGCGGTAGCCGCCACCGAACGCATGGCTCAGCACGACCTGTCACAAGCCATTGATTCAAGCCGACAGGATGAAGTGGGGGCACTGCTGGCGGCGCTTGAAACCATGCGACTCAACCTGCATCAGCTGGCCACCGGCGTGGGTGCAGCCTCTGAAGATGTCAACAGCTCCAGCGGCGAAATTGCACAGGGCAGCATGGACTTGAGCAACCGCACAGAAGAGGCCGCCAACACCCTGCAAACCACCATGGCCGCCATGTCGCAGCTCAGTGCCTCGGTGACCGAGACCACCTCTGCCTCACGCTCGGCCGAGTCCTTGACCCGAGAGGCGGTAGAGGTGGCCAACCGCAGTGGCAGCGAGATGGCACAGGTGGTGGCCACCATGGGCGAAATTGACACCGCTTCACACAAAATTGCCGACATCATTTCGCTGATTGATGGCATTGCGTTTCAAACCAACATCCTGGCGCTCAACGCCGCCGTGGAGGCGGCCCGTGCTGGCGAGCAAGGCCGTGGCTTTGCCGTGGTAGCCAGTGAGGTGCGCTCACTGGCCGGGCGCACCGCTGAAGCGGCCAAGGAAATCAAGACGCTGATTGAAGCCTCGCTGGACAAGGTGGTGTCTGGCACTGCCCAGGTCAACAAGGCAGGCAGCACCACGCACGAGGTCACGTCCTCGGTGCAGCGGGTGAGCGACACCGTCAGCGGCATCACCGCACAAGCGGGCCAACAGCTCGATCACATTGAACAAGCCAACCAACTGATTGGACAGCTCGATGTGGTGGCCCACCAAAACGCCGCCCTGGCTGAAGAGTCTGCTGCCGCAGCCACCTCACTGCGCCAGCAGGCAGGTCACTTGAGCGGCTTGGTTCACCAGTTTCAACTGGGCGTCAGCATGTCGCAACGCCCGCACGCCAGCAAAACCACACCACTGGCCTTGGGTTCTACCCAATCCTAGGGGAAACCCTAGCTGTTGAACGCCACAGTTGTTCAAGCTTGCGTGTGCTTTTACATTCACGTGGTCGTTCAAGACATTTCATTCACTGAGGAGACTATTCATGAAATTGAAACTGGTTGCTGCCGGCATGCTGTTGGCCTTTGGTTTGGCTGCGCAAGCTGCCCCCATCATCATCAAATACAGCCACGTGGTGGCAGACGTGACCCCTAAAGGTCAAGCCGCCCTGAAGTTCAAGGAACTCGCAGAGAAGAAACTGCCTGGCAAGGTCGAAGTTCAGGTGTTCCCCAACAGCCAGTTGTTTGGCGATGGCAAGGAAATGGAAGCCCTGCTGCTGGGCGACGTGCAAATCATTGCGCCGTCACTGGCCAAGTTTGGCAAGTACACCAAAAAAGTGCAAATTTTTGACTTGCCGTTCCTGTTCAACGACATCCACGCGGTGGACCGCTTCCAGGCCAGCCCACAGGGTCAAAGCCTGTTGAATTCGATGGATAAAAAAGGCATCAAGGGCTTTGGTTTCTTGCACAACGGCATGAAACAACTCTCAGCCAACGTGCCGTTGGGCATGCCCTCAGATGCCAAGGGTTTGAAGTTCCGCATCCAGGCCTCTGACGTGCTGGAAGCACAGTTCAAGGCGGTTGGCGGCAACCCGCAAAAGCTGGCTTTTGCCGAGGTCTACCAAGCCCTGCAAACCGGCGTGGTCGATGGCACCGAAAACCCCTGGTCCAACATTTACAGCAAAAAATTCCACGAAGTGCAAAAGTACATCATGGACAGCAACCACGGCGTGCTGGACTACATGATCATTGGCAATGCCAAATGGTGGGCAGGCCTGCCGCCTGACGTGCAAAAAGGCCTGACCGAAGCCATGAATGAATCCATCAAGTTCGGCAACAAAGTCGCCTTTGATGAAGATGCCGCGTTCCGCGCTAAAGTCCTCAAGGACAACAAGGCCAAGGTCTTGCCGATGAGCCCAGAGCACCTGACTGCCTGGCGCACTGCCATGCAACCGGTGTGGAAAAAGTTTGAGGGCGACATTGGCAAAGACCTGATTGACGCGGCTCAAAAAGCCAACAAGTAAAAACCAGGGTTGCGCCCTGTTTTGCAAAGGCAGGCGCACCTGACACCACCCCGGCTGGTCCGGGGTTTTTTTGGAGTGTTTCCATGAAAATTCTCGACCACCTGGAAGAGTGGATCATCGGCACAATGTTGGCGGCCATGACCTTTCTGACATTTTTGCAAGTGGTAATGCGCTATGTGTTCAATAGCGGTTTCTCTTGGGCACTGGAGCTCAGCACGGTGTTTTTTGCCTTCATGATTTTTGTTGGCATCTCTTATGGCGTGCGTGTCGGTTCCCACATTGGTGTGGACGCACTGGTCAAGATGCTGGGGCACAACATGCGCCGCAATGTGTCGATTCTGGCGGTGCTGCTGAGCTTGTTGTACGTGGGCTTTGTGCTCACTGGCGCCACCATCTATGTGCTGAAAATGAAAGACGTCGGCATCGAGTTCGAGGACATGGCCATCGAGCGCTGGCAAGTGTTGGCGGTGATGCCACTGGGTTATTTGCTCACCGGCTGGCGCTTTATACAAATTTTGATTGGTCTGGTCACCGGTAAGACCGACAGCCTGCACCTGGCAGACGAAGCTGCTGAAGCCCTCAAACTCAAGGCTGAGGAGGGTCAGTCATGAACACCGCCGTTTTATTCATCACCCTGTTTTTCTGCATGGCTATTGGCATTCCAATTGCGGTGAGCCTGGGCCTGTCCAGCCTGGTCACGATCTTTTTCTTTTCGCAAGACTCACTGGCGTCGATGTCGATCAAGCTGTTCGAGACCAGCGAACATTACACCCTGATGAGTATTCCGTTTTTTGTGCTGGCCGGGGCTTTGATGAGCACCGGCGGTGTGGCCAAGCGCATGGTGGTGTTTGCCATTGCGGCGGTAGGCCACTTGCGCGGCGGGCTGGCCATTGCGTCCATCCTGGCGTGCATGCTGTTTGCGGCGGTGTCGGGCTCCAGCCCAGCCACAGTGGTGGCGATCGGCTCGATTGTGATTGCCGGCATGGTCAAAAACGGTTATCCCAAGGAGTTTGCCGCAGGCGTGATCTGCAACGCCGGCACGCTGGGCATCTTGATTCCACCGAGCATTGTGATGGTGGTGTATTGCGCCGTGACCGAAGAATCGGTAGGGCGCATCTTCATGGCAGGGGTCATCCCAGGGTTGTTGCTGGGCTTGATGCTGATGTTTGCCGTGTGGTGGCGTGCTGGCAAACTCAAGGTCAAGCCGCCGCCCAAGGCCAGCGCCACCGAAGTGTTGGTGGCTTTCAAGGACTCCATGTGGGGGCTGGCGCTGCTGGTCATCATCATGGGCGGTATCTACGGCGGTATTTTTACGCCCACCGAGGCGGCGGCCGTGTCGGCGGTGTATGCACTGGTGGTGGCGGTGTTCATTTACCGTGACCTGCAAATGAAACAACTGCCGCACGTGTTTCTGGATGCGGCACGCACCACGGTGATGTTGATGTTCATTGTGGGCAACGCCCTGCTTTTTGCCCACGTGCTGACCACCGAGCGCATTCCGCAAACCATTGCCGAGCAAATTGTGGGCATGGGCATGACCCCGTGGATGTTCCTGCTGGTGGTCAACATCATCCTGCTGGTGGCGGGCAACTTCATGGAGCCGACCGGCATCATTTTGATTTTGGCACCTATCTTCTTCCCGATCTCCAAGCAGTTGGGCATTGACCCGATTCACCTGGGCGTGCTCATGGTGGTGAACATGGAAATTGGCATGGTCACCCCGCCAGTGGGGCTGAACCTGTTTGTCACCAGCGGGGTCACTGGCATGAACCTGGTGCAGGTAACGCGCGCAGCGTTGCCATGGCTGATGGTGCTGCTGACTTTCCTGGTGATGGTGACCTACATTCCGGCCATCACACTCACGCTACCGGACATGATTTTTGGCAAATCGCTCTGACTTGAGCTTGCCACCGTTCAACCTAGATTCCTCAGTTGACCGCTTGTTTTCTTCAATAAGTGCATATGAACATTGAATATTTCCGTCTCAGTCAGATTCATCTTTTGGGTGAGAGCGCTACGCACCCGATTGAGGAATTTAGGTTCAACCGAGATTGTTCATGAGGGTTTGAGATGATGGCGCGCAGGTTTGCGAAGCCGTGTGCAAGGCTGTTCGGTGTTTATAGCTTGGCTATGAACGCCGAACAGACGCACAAAATGACTGCAAAGTTGCCGCAAGGAGGCTGTCGGACTTGCGGTACATCGGCTGCAATCCGACCGCAGCGATCCATTTTTTACCGCCTTTTTAGCGCATAGCTTCGGCTATGAGGCTGCGAATTCGGCAAAAACTGTCTTTGCTGTGGCTGAATTTGGCTACGCCGCTCTTCGAGAACGCTTCGATGCCGAAAGCCAGACAGACTGCTAGCGCTCAAACAGGTGCGCAGCACCGCCTTATGGACAATTTCGGTTCAACCCCGCAGTCGCCTTGAGTGGCTGCGGGGTTGATGCTTTTGGGGTGTCGCTCTGGATTCATGCAAGTGAATGGTTAATTTGCAGCGCCTCATCCAGCACCTCAATCCAGTGCCGCACTTTGGTCGCCGTGCCACTCTGCAAATGGGTGATGCAGCCGATGTTGGCCGAGACAATTTCATCTGGCGGCTGGTCACCAAAGGTGGTGGCCAGGTTGCCTAGTTTGCGGTCACGCAGCTGGTACGAAATTTTTGGGTTGAGCACGCTGTAGGTGCCGGCTGAGCCGCAGCACAGGTGCGCCTCGCAGCCGGTGGTTTTGACGTTAAAGCTCAGCTCGGCCATGTATTTTTCAACCCCGCCACGCAGCTGCATGCCGTGCTGCAGGGAGCACGGCGGGTGAAAGGCAATGCGGCGGGCGTTGGCCGACACCTTGTCTTTGAGCTTGGCTGCAAGCTCGGGCAACCATTCGCTCAAATCCATGGTCAATTCGCTCACCCGCTTGGCGCGTGCCGCGTAATGGGGGTCGTCACGCAGGATGTGGCCGTAGTCTTTGACGGTCGCGCCGCAGCCTGAAGCGTTGATCACAATCGCTTCCACGCCACGCTCCAGTTCAGGCCACCAGGCATCCACGTTGGCACGCATTTCAGCTTTGCCGCCGTCCTGGTCGTTCAGGTGGAACTTGACGGCACCGCAGCAACCGGCTTTGGCGGCCACCACACACTGGATGCCGGCGGCATCCAACACGCGGGCGGTGGCGCTGTTGATGTTGGGACTCATGCTGGGTTGCACGCAGCCTTCAAGCACCAGCACCTTGCGGCTGTGCTTGCGCGTGGGGGTGATGCCGGCGTCTTGCTTTGCAGGCACCTTGTTTTGCAGTGCATGCGGCAGCAGTGGGCGCAGCAGTTGCCCTAGCGCCATGGCGGGGGCAAAGGCCGGGCTGGGCAGGCCTTCTTTCAAGGCCCAGCGCAAGGCGCGTTCGGTGGCCGGGCGCGGCACTTGCGCGTCCACAAGCTTGCGGCCAATCTCGAGCAAGTGGCCGTATTGCACGCCGCTGGGGCAGGTGGATTCGCAGTTGCGACAAGTCAGGCAGCGGTCCAGGTGCAGCTGGGTTTTGCGCGTGGGCGTTGTACCCTCAAGCACCTGCTTCATCAGGTAGATGCGCCCGCGTGGGCCGTCAAGCTCGTCACCTAGCAGCTGGTAGGTGGGGCAGGTGGCGGTGCAAAAACCGCAGTGCACGCATTTGCGCAAAATGGCTTCGGCTTCGATGCCGTCAGGGGTGCCGGCGTATTGGGGAGCGAGTTGGGTTTGCATGGTGTCAAAGCTCCGGGTACATGCGACCGCGGTTAAAGATATTGGCAGGATCGAACTCAGCCTTGAGGCGTTGGTGAATTTTGGCGAGTACCGGATTTAACTCATTAAAACGGCCTGTAGCCCATGTATTAACTGAGCCTAGTGCTATAAAAATAGATGCAAATCCGCCCGCATCAGCGGCCAGTTTGCGCAACTGAGTCGTGGCGGATTCCGGGGCCCAGAGCCAGCGCTGGCCGCCATGCCATTCCACCAGCTGTGGCCAGGGCAGTTTCAGCGCCGGGGTGGTTGGTGGCAGGCTCAAGCGCCACAAAGCCAGTGGCTCAATGGCCTGGGTGGGGGGGGTGAAGAAGGGCAGTGTCTGGTCACGGCAGGCGGCCCAGTCGGGTAGAGCCTGCGCGTTGTCTATGCGGCTGCCGGGGGCATCGGCCAGCATGCGGTCGCAGGCGGACTCCACTGCGGCGCAGGCTCCTCGCAGGCGCACAAACAGCAGATTTGGGCTATGTGGGGCGGTGTCGTCACAAACCCAGCAACTGGCGTTCAAGGGCAAAGGCTGCGCGCCCCAGCGGTGTAACTGTGCCAGGGCGCTGGTCTGATCCATCTGAAACACCAAAGTGGCTTCAGCCGGTGCAACTGGCAGCACTTTGAGCGAGATGTCGGTCAGCAGCCCCAGCGTGCCCATGGCGCCCACCATCAGGCGCGATACATCGTACCCGGCCACGTTTTTCATGACCTGGCCGCCAAAGGTGAGGTGCTCTGCCCGGCCATTGATGAGCTGCACCCCCAGCACGTAGTCGCGCACGCCGCCCACGCTGGCGCGGGCTGGGCCGCTCAATGCTGCTGCCACCATGCCGCCGCAAGTGCCGCCGTTCAAGCGGTCTAACGTGCCAAAGCGCGGCGGCTCGAAGGCCAGGCACTGGCCTGCTTCGGCCAGCAAAGCCTCTAACTCGCGCAAGGGTGTACCGGCGCGCACGGTGACCACCAGTTCACTGGGCTCATAGGCCACGATGCCGGTGTAATCGCGCGTTTCCAGCAACTCGCCTTGCAGGGATTCACCGTAAAAGTCCTTGCTGCCCCCGCCCCGGATGCACAGCGGGGTGCGGTGCGCGGCCGCAGCCCGAATGCGGTCAATGAAGGTGTTCAGAATGGTTTCCATAGGTTAGATCAGCTCTTTCAGAGCAGCACATGTTAGGGGCTGGACAGGCGTTGTGCATTGAATATTTTGAACAGCAGTTGTTCAAAAAAATGGCGGTCACGGTGGCATTAAAAAACCGGGTCAACTTGTCCAGCCGGGGTCTATCGGTCAATATCAGAGTTGTAGTAAACGCAGCCGCAGCGCGTCGCGCCAGCCGCGCAGCCGCTGGGCGGATGTCCAAAACCACCATAGTTTGCCCGTCCAAGTCCAAAACCGCCTGGGTTTGAGCACCAACAAGACAACCAGGCTTGCGGCAGGCCATTGCGGGTGCTGATACAGCCAGACCCAGCCCTCCCTGATTTGATCGACCCACGCCGCCGGGCGCTGCAGGCGTTGCAGGTGCTGGGTCAAACCCAGACGCAGTTCGGTGCTGCGAATCAGCAAGCGCTGCTGGCGCAGCCGCACGTCATCAGGGCTCATGGGTGGGTGGGGTGGGGGTGAGCGCGGCGCGGTCACGTTCAAGCTCTGCCAGGCTGACGTTGAACAGGTTGGATTCGGCGCTTAGCTTGCGTTTGGCCGCGCCCAGCAGCATGACTCCGCTGGCGAAAAAAAGCACCGCCAGCGTTCCTACGGCGGCCAGCCGGTAGCCGTCCCACAGCAGCAAAATCACAAAGCCACACCACAACACCGCAGCCACCGTCAAACTCAGCAGGGCGGCCATACCCCAGAGCAACCCGCTTCCGATGCGATGTTTTTCAAGTTCTAGTTCAGTGCCCAGAAGCGCCAGGCGCACCCGCAACAGTTCAATGACGCTGCCCAGCGAGCCTTGCAGTTGGTTAAACAGTCCGCCAGCAGTGTGGGTGTCTGGCATGGGGCTAGCGGCGGCTGATCAACATGCCAACCACCAGACCCACACCGGCTGCAATGCCCACGGATTTCCATGGGTTTTCGTGCACGTAAACATCGGTGGCATGACCTGCGGCTTTGGCTTTTTCAACCGTTATTTGTTGCAGGTGGATCAGTTCAATTTTGGCTTTTTCCATGCGTTCGCGCACGCGGGCTCGTAACTGCACGGCTCCGGCGCTGACTTCATCGGCAGTGAGCTTGAGCATTTCTTCTGAATCAGCAATGCCCTGGTGCAGGTCTTTGATGAGTTTTTCTTTACTGAGTTGAAGGGCTTCGGACATGATGGACTCCATGAAAATTAAAGTGATAAGTTTAGTCCTTATGCGTCGCAATAGCCAATGCCAATTTGTGTCAAAACGGTAGCCCCGCGTCAGAACGTTGTTGGTCAATCCACAAAACATTGAACCGGCAAACCCGCCACTGCAACGCGCATCGACAACACCTGTCCGGTGAGCGTAAAAGCTTTCAATTCAGCAGCACTTCGGTGATGTCGGGCGCTGGTGAGGTACAGGGTTTTGAAGTCTTCACCGCCAAAGCAGGGCATGGTCGGGCATTGCAGCGGGGTCGGGTATTCGACCAGTAGCGTGCCGTTGGGGGCAAACTGGCACACACGCTGACCTTCAAACAGGGCCACCCAGTAGTTGCCCTGCACGTCTACCGCCGCGCCGTCGGGACGACCCCGGTAGCCGCCGTTGTCCAGAGCCTGTGGGTCGGCGTGCCAGCCTGTGGGTTTGGGGTTGAAAGAAGCAAACACACGCTGCTTGCCCATGACAGCGCTGGGCAGATCAAAGTCCCAGGCCCAGACGGTGTGGCTTGGCGTGTCGGCCCAGTACAGGGTGCGGTTGTCGGGGCTCCAGGCCAGACCGTTGGCGGTGGTCATGCCCGCGCTGGGGGCTATTTTGCATTCCACCTGTGGCCTGCCCACCGGGCTCGCGTGTCGTGCGTCTATGCAGTACAGGGCGGCGTTTTTCTTGCTGCGGGTTTCGTCAATGGTGCCGACCCAGAAGCGCCCCAGCGCGTCGCATTTGCCATCGTTGGCGCGCATCTCGGCGGGGTCGTAGTCCAGTGTGGTCAGCAGCGCCAGCGCGCCACCCCACTCGCGGGCGCGAAACACGCCGTGGCGCAGCGCCACCACCAGGCCGCCACTGGCCGCCGGGGCCATGCAGCCGGGTTCGCTGGGCATGTCCCAAGCCTCAACCGTGCCCATGTGGATGTTGGCGCGTAAGAGCTGCCTGCCCGCAATGTCAAGCCAATAAAGCATTTGCTCCTGCGGATGCCAGAACGGCGATTCGCCCAGGGCGCAGACGTGGGGGCTGACGGTTTGCCAAGTGGCGGGTGTGGTGGTGAGGGTCATGTGTAAAGGCTCCATGACGCTGATTGTCCACACTCAGTCGCTAGCATAAAAAAACCCACCAAGGCCTGAGCCGGGTGGGTTTGGGGTTAAGGACAAAAAACCTGAAAGCTTGCGGGCTCTTGTGATCCCGCAGCTTTCCTTTTTCTGTTAGCGGCCGTAAGCAGTTTCGCCGTGTGATGTGACATCCAGACCTTCGCGTTCGTGTTCTTCAGAAACACGCAGACCAATCGTCAGGTCAACAATCTTGTAAGCAATGAACGACACCACGCCAGACCATATCACGGTGGTCAACACGGCTTTGGTTTGAATCCACACTTGGCTGGCAATGGAGTAGTCAGCAGATGTCACCATGCTGGCGGTGACCCAGTCGGCCACGTAACCAGGGCCACCAAGCGCTGGGCTGTTGAACACGCCGGTCAGGATGGCACCCAAAATGCCACACACACCGTGCACGCCAAACACGTCCAGCGAGTCGTCTGCACCCAGCAGTTTCTTCAGACCATTTACGCCCCACAGACCGGCAAAGCCAGACAAGAAGCCGATGATCAGCGCGCCACCAATGCCCACATTGCCCGCTGCCGGGGTGATGGCCACCAGGCCCGCTACGCAACCAGAAGCCGCACCCAGCATGGAAGCCTTGCCGCGCATCAGGGTTTCACCCACACACCAGGCCAACACAGCTGCTGCGGTTGCACCAAAGGTGTTAATAAAGGCCAACGCTGCAAAGCCATTGGCTTCCAGCGCCGAGCCCGCGTTGAAGCCAAACCAACCCACCCACAGCAGGGATGCGCCCACCATGGTCAAGGTCAGGCTGTGCGGTGCCATGGACTCTTTGCCGTAACCAATGCGCTTGCCCACCATGTAAGCACCGATCAAACCAGCCACAGCCGCGTTGATGTGCACCACGGTGCCGCCAGCAAAGTCTAGCGCGCCGGATTGCCAGATATAACCGGCTTTGGCGTTCATGGCGTCGACCACGTCAGCAGCACCGTAGGCATCAGGACCCATCCAGAACCAGACCATGTGGGCAATTGGGGCGTAGCTGAAGGTGAACCACAGTGCCATGAAGGCCAGCACCGCAGAGAACTTCATGCGCTCTGCGAATGCACCCACAATCAGCGCGCCGGTGATGCCAGCAAACGTGGCCTGGAAGGCCGCAAACACGATTTCAGGAATGTAGACACCCTTGCTAAAAGTCGCGCCGTTGGCAAAAGTGCCCGCCGCGTTGTCCCAGATGCCGGCCATGAACAGCCGGTCAAAGCCGCCAAAGAACGCATTGCCTTCGGTGAACGCCAGGCTGTAGCCATAGATGAACCACAGCACCACGATCATTGAGAACGTGACCATGACCTGCATCAGCACCGACAGCATGTTCTTGCTGCGCACCAAGCCGCCGTAGAACAGTGCCAGGCCGGGCACGGTCATCAAAATCACCAGCAGCGTGGAGACCATCATCCAGGCGGTGTCGCCTTTGTTGGGAACAGGCTCGGGGGCGGCTGCGGGCGCTGCAACGGCAGCAACAGCGGCAGCAGGTGCTGGCGCTTCAGCAGGCTTGGCCTCTGATGCTGCTGGAGCAGCAGCCACAACCGGTGCGGCTTCTGATGCTGCTGGCGCAGATTGCGACAGGGCAAGCGAACTGCCTAGCAGCAGACCCAAGCCCAAGGTAAGGGATGCGAGTAATTTTTTCATGTTGGTGACCTCTTTGCGTGGGGGGTTACAGCGCTTCTTTACCGGTCTCGCCGGTACGGATGCGGATGACCTGCTCTATTGGCGAGACAAAAATTTTGCCGTCGCCAATCTTGCCGGTGCGTGCTGCGCCTTCGATGGCCTCGATGACCTGATCCACCAGTGCGTCGTCAATGGCGGCCTCAATCTTGACCTTGGGCAAAAAGTCCACCACGTATTCCGCGCCGCGATACAGCTCGGTGTGGCCTTTTTGACGACCAAAGCCCTTGACTTCAGTCACAGTGATCCCTTGCACGCCGATGGCAGAGAGCGCTTCGCGCACCTCATCGAGCTTGAAGGGTTTGATGATGGCAGTAACAAGTTTCATGCGAACTCCTTGGAAATAAGTAAACGGGGGTCATTCCATGTTTTTGAAGCTTCATAGCCCTCCAACTTTGAGTTGACAAAGCTGTAAAGCAGGGTTCGTGCCAAGCCGGGTTGGCTGGCCGAGAGAAGTTCATAGCCAAAGCCATGGACAACGAACAAACGGGCAAAATGGCTGCAAATCGACCGCCAGGCATCGCGCAGGCACGAAGTGCAGCCTGATGGATGCTTTGGGTTCAACTGCAACAGTTGACACATTTCCCCAGCATTACGCTAAGATATCTGTATAAAAAACCAGTATGCACCATGTCGGTGCATTTGTTTACCAAGGGAATCCCATGAGTCTGTCTTTGGTGCAAAGTCGAGCCCTGTTGGGGTTGGATGCAGCGGCGGTCACCGTTGAGGTGCATCTGGCCAATGGCCTGCCCAGTTTTACGCTGGTTGGCCTGGCAGATGTAGAAGTGAAAGAAGCGCGGGAGCGGGTGCGCAGCGCCATTCAGAACTCGGGGCTGGAGTTTCCCAACAACAAACGCATCACCGTCAACCTGGCTCCGGCGGATTTACCCAAAGACTCGGGTCGCTTCGACCTGCCCATCGCACTGGGCATTTTGGCGGCCAGCGGGCAAATGGATGCTGCCAAGCTGGCCGGCTATGAATTTGCCGGTGAGTTGTCGCTGTCGGGCGAGTTGCGCGCCGTGCGTGGCGCACTGGCCATGAGCCTGGCGCTGCATGCCAGCCACGTGGTGACACAACTGGTGTTGCCGCCCGGCAGTGCCGAGGAAGCAGCCCTGGTGCCTGATGCGCAGGTCTACCGCGCCCACCATTTGCTTGATGTGGTGCAGCACTTTTTACCTGAGGGGGCGCAAGCCGCAGTCACCGAGCCCAGCCCGGGCTGGAGCCGCGTCAGTCCGCAAACGCAAGGCCGTGAAGCCCAGTACCTTGACATGGCCGATGTCAAAGGCCAGCTTGGCGCCAAACGCGCGCTGGAGATTGCCGCTGCAGGTGGCCACAGCCTGCTGCTGGTGGGCCCGCCGGGTGCGGGCAAATCGATGCTGGCGATCCGGTTTGCCGGGCTGCTGCCCCCCATGAGCACAGACGAAGCCCTGCAAAGCGCGGCTATTGCCAGCCTGGGCGGGCGGTTTTCGCTGGAACAATGGGCGCAGCGCCCCACCTGTCACCCGCACCACACGGCCAGTGCGGTGGCCTTGGTGGGCGGTGGTTCGCCGCCGCGGCCAGGTGAGATTTCTCTGGCGCACCACGGCATTTTGTTTTTGGATGAGTTGCCTGAATTCCCCCGTGCCGCGCTGGAGGCCTTGCGTGAGCCACTAGAAACCGGGCGCATCACCATCTCGCGGGCGGCGCGGCGGGCCGAGTTTCCGGCGCGCTTTCAACTCATTGCCGCCATGAACCCATGCCCCTGTGGCTATTTGGGCTCCATGCAAAAAACCTGCCGCTGCACCCCCGACCAGGTGGCACGCTACCAAGGCAAGCTCAGTGGCCCCTTGATCGACCGCATTGACCTGCATGTGGAAGTGCCAGCCGTCAACACCGCCGAGCTGATGAACGCACCGCCAGGCGAACGCACCGCTGACATCCAGGCCCGATGTACCGCCGCACGTGCGCGTGCGCTGGCGCGCCAGGGCGTAGCCAACCAGGCACTGCAGGGGCAGGAACTGGACCAACATTTGTTGCTAGACGAAGCTGCGGCCAAGTTCCTGAACGTGGCGGCCACCCGCTTGGGCTGGTCGGCCCGCAGCACCCACCGGGCCTTGAAAGTGGCGCGCACCATTGCAGACCTGGCCGGCGCGCGCAGCACCCAGGTAACGCATGTGGCTGAGGCCATGCAGTACCGCCGCGCGCTGAAGGCTGCTTGATCGTCATGCCTTCACTAAACACGTATCCACGCACTGGCCGGCTTAGGGCTTGTTCATGAATAAGCTGTAGATTTGGCCGCCGGATTTGGGATGCAATGCGAGGCGCAAAGCGTGCCGTGCAGCTCTGCTGCACAAGCGATTTGCAACGACGCAGTGCGCCCAAAGTTGGCGAGTCAAATGTGCATGTTATT
>Ga0210033_1000314_pt1 | contig 46151 bp, 56 predicted proteins | sample CryGeymeta201501_FD_185465 | JGI IMG/M metagenome (GOLD analysis project Ga0210033, IMG submission 185465) | Groundwater microbial communities from Crystal Geyser aquifers in Utah, USA - Crystal Geyser metaG 2015-01 (SPAdes) (version 2) | ecosystem: Environmental > Aquatic > Deep subsurface >... | reverse complement strand
TTGCGGCAATCGAATGCTCGCTATGTACGCAAGACTTTATCGTTTTCAAAATCCGATATCTACCATGAATTGGTTACTCGACTGTATGTCGTCCGCTACAATCTTGCCAAAGCATCACTTGCTACTTGACCACTACCAAAAATCACTTAACCTGCAGGGGGGCAAGGCCCCCCTGCACCCCCCAGAAAACCAGAAAACCGAATTCAGCATTCAGAAGTCAGGATTCAGAAATCGCCAGGGAAACCACACAACGAAAACCGAAATCAAGGTCGAAGTCGTCTGGGACGTACCTGTAACGGGAAGCACAGCGCGCGAGCCTACTACCGTAGCCCCACGAGCCGCCCCGAAGTGCCCGGTTCTCTCCCCTTCTGTACCAATCTGCCGACCATTCCCAAACATTGCCGCTCAGATCCCAAACGCCTTCCTGGCTTTTGCCCAGCGGGTAAGTGCAAACGGCCGTTGTGGCTTTCAGTTTGCTTTCGCCGGTGTTGGTAAATTTGGGGGCAAAACCTGCGTTCCAGGGGTATTCGCGCCCATCCGTAAAGCGCGCGGCGCGTTCCCACTCTTCTTCGTTGGGCAGGCGCACACAGTAACCTTTTGGAATTTCCATCCCGAGCGGTTGCTGGTTGAGCCAGCGGCAGTAGGCTTCGGCTTCGAACCATGTTACACCCACCACCGGGAAGATCGAATTGGAATACGCGCGATCATCCCAATACACCGGTTGCAAACAGCCTTTGCTTGTGCGCCAATCCCAGCCATCCTGGCTCCACCAGTCTTTGTTTTTGTAACCACCCGCTTTGATAAAGCGTGCATATTGCAGGTTGGTGACCGGATATTTGGCCATCCAGTAACGCTGTTTGATCTCACGTTCTTCCTTCTTTTCACCGTACAGGAATTTCCCTGGTCCAATTTCCACAAATTCATCCAAATCATCCGGTTGCCAACCCAGGCGGCCCAAAGCCAGCCCGGCGCGGCGGCGCAGGTCGGGTTTGGCGGCCGGGTCTTGCATGGCGGGCACAAGGGCTTCAACAACTCTATCTTTGCTCGCCTGGGTGACGCCATCCGGCCAGGCATCCAGCACAGATTCACCAGCCAGCACAGCCGCTTCAGCCGGCGCAGCGTTGGGAACGGCGGCCAGGCCTTCGGCCACCTGCCCGGCCACCTTCGGCAGGTTCTGGATAATGCCAAGATATGAAACCACCAGCAGAGCCACCTCCCGCCAGGCCTGTTCGCCGATGTGCGGGGTCAAAATCTCAATCACTGGGGCGGCTTCGCCCTGCGCCAGGAAGGCCAGCGCCACCGCCGCCAGGTATTCCTCGAAGGTCAGGTGAATAAAGCCATATTCCTCAGGGCCGCGCTCCAGCAGCAGAGCGGCATATTCGCGCACATCCAGCAAAAACTGACGCGCGGCGGCTTCGGGGTCGGGAGCATTGCGGGCAGTGAAAAGCTCTTCCAATTTGCGGTGCAGGTCGGGGCGTCTCACCAGCCCCACGCCGGGGTTGACCTGGTGCATCCATAAGGCCAGCGGAGCCAACACGCGCCGGGTCTGGACTTCGTCCAGGTCGCGGCCTGGGGCGCGTCCGCTCAGGCTGCGGGCGCGGTTCCAAGTGCTGAGCAGGGTGGTCACGTATTGGTCATAGAGCTGCACACGCCGCTCGGGCAGGGTCACGCCCTTGCGTTTCATCAGGGCCAGGATGGTCAGCAAAAGTGGGTTGGCGGCCAGCAGGCGCACGCCAGTGTTGGTCTGCATGGCGTCCATCAGTTCACGGCGTTCCAGTTCGGCGAAACGACACGCCACCTGGCTATCGCCCTGGGCCTGCTTTTCGAGCGTCACCGTCCAGCGCGTAATAAAGTCGCCAATTTCAGCATCATCAAAATCCACCAGGGTACATTCGGCCATGCCCTCGGCCACAGAACGCACGGCGCGGTAGCCCACCACCCGGCTGGTGAGCACAAACTTATTACCTGGAGCGCGATGGGATGCATAAAAGTTAATCACGCGCTCCACGACCGTGTTGCGCAGCGAAAGGTCTTTGATTTCATCCAGGCCATCCAACAAAATCAGGGCCTTGCCAGCGGCGAGGGCTTTGGCCAGCATGGACTTCAGCGGAAAGTCGCAGCCGATGCCATCAAAATACCCAACAATAAAATCATCCAGGCGCACATTTTTTTCCTGCAGGGCATTGGCATAGGCGGCCAGCGGCAGCAGGATTGGCAGGCGCTCACCCAGGCCCAGTTCTGCGCCCTCGCCACGCGCCAGTTTGAGCGCCAGGAACTTGAGAAAGGTGGTCTTACCCGAGCCAGGGTCGCCCAAAATAATGACGCTGTCTTTTGCCTTGAGAATCCCCAGCACTGGCTCCGGCTCACCCAGGCGCAGGGCTTCGGGGTCATCCGCAGCGGCCTGGCGCCCGGCCAGTTTCAGGCTGCGTTCCCAGGTTTCGCCTTTTGGCACTTCGCGGCGCGCTTTGAGCGGCACATACAGGTCGAGCAGCTTGAGCTGCAGGGGCACATTTTCGGCTGGCCCCATGCCTTTCATGGTCAGAAAGGTGTGCAGGTCAAGGATATACTTGAGGTAGGCTTCGGTGGCGGCTTTGAGCGTTTTCTCGTCCAACCCGGGTTTTGTGCCCGCCCAAACTTGCCTGGCCACTTCCTCGATGACGACTTCCTTTATATCAATGTGGATGTCGCCCCCTGCCGCCAGGCCGCCCTCTTTGGCTATCACCTTCTGATCTCGCCCAACGAAATCGCCGCCGGATGTCTGCACACCGCCGCCCACATAGCCCCCACCGCCGGTGTTTATGTTGGAAGTTGGCGCTGGCTCGGGAGTTGGGAACATAGTTTTTTGCCCGCGCAAGCTCAAAAAAGTGAAAATCCCCGAGATCAACGAGAAAAAAGCCGAAATCAAAGCCACAAATGAATCAAGGCTTTGCACCAGTGCGCCTTTTGCGCCAAGCCAAATCAGAAAGGTTTGCCCCCATTGCCAGGCGGCAAATGCCAGCGCGGCCAACAGAATGGTGATGACAAGCAGGGATTGCCATTTTTTCATAGAGACTACTCCATTGGCAGGTCGGTTTGCCGGACAGATCGACGGGTTTTTTGTCCCCGCGCCGCGCTCCTTAGGTACCACGCCCGTAGGGCGCAAAGAGACAGGACGCGGGGACGGTTCGATATTCGGCCGGGACGAAGTCCGCGACCAAGACCGGGCTGGGCTGGCGATTCTAAAAGGCTCCGTCCCGCCTGCCATGCAGGCCGGGATTTACCGGCAAAAACACAACAAGACCCTCGAATCGCTATGGAAACCACACAACGAAAACCGATATTATTGTTGAAGTTGTCTGGGTCGTTCCTGTTACGGTAAGCACAGCGCGCGTTCCTACTATTGTTGTTCCACGAGCCGCCCCGAAGTGTGGCAGCCCGGCCTTTTCGGTTATATCATGGAGTCGATCTTCGGCGACAAGGTCCCTTTTTTCACCCCGATAACTTTTCGGGGAATGCTTTTATCGGGAAGCAATCTGCATTGACTCAGTTGGTGCTTCCGGTTCACCTGGCGCAACGAGTTTCTTAATCCAACCGCCCAGCAGCCTGCCGATTTCACTGACGATACGGCTGGCATGTTCATATTGTCCAAGCTTGAGCAGTTCCAGGTCGCGGCACAGGCGCAGGTAAAAGCGCAGTTTGGTTAATAATACATCAGCCTGGCGCAAAAGGGGTAAAGGCGCATCAGATTTGGCGGCTTCGATCAACTTTTCGTGCAGTTCGAGCGCAGTTTTTTGAATGGCGGCGGCTAAAACAAAGCGCTGCTGGCGCGGAAATTTAACCGTCGCCGGGATCAGCCATTGCAGCAGTTCATAAGAGCGGGTGAAAATTGGAGATTCTTTCATAGCCCCGCCCTCACCCCGCTGTGTGGGGCTGCCCCTGGTCCCTTTCCAAATTTTGGAAGAGGGGTATTGAACAGCGACCGGCGCAGCCCCCAGGTATCTGCGTGGCGGGCGTGCGCCACCCAGCCCTGCACGCGTTCGTGAAGTTTGCTGATGGGCAACTGGCCGCGCGCCACCTGTTTGCGCCAGACCCACAGGCGGCGCGCAAAGGCGGCGCCATTTTTGTGTTTGAGCAGGCGATGATCTGGATACAGGCGAAAACCCAAAAACGGAATCCCGCTGGCGCTGGGGTAAACGGTGCTTTCTTTTTGGTGCAAGCTCAGTCGCTGGCTGGCCAGAAAATCCACAATGGCGAGTTTCCAGTTCCACAGTTCGCGTTTGTCGTTTGAAAAGAGCAGGAAATCGTCCACATAGCGCAGGTAAGCGCGCACGCCCAGGCTGCGTTTGATGAACTGGTCGAGTTCGTTTAGATAACAATTTGCCCAAAATTGCGAGGTTAAGTTGCCGATCGGCAGGCCGCGCGGACGGTTGGCGGCAAACAAATCATCTCGGGCAAAATAGACCATTTCGTATTCATCTTCCAGCACGCCCTCGCCGCTTTTAAGAATCTGGCCGCACAGCCAGAGCGTGTCTTCGTCGTGGATCTTGCCGGCCAGAATACCGCGCATAATCTGGTGGTCAATGGATGGGAAACATTGGCGCAGGTCGCACTGTAAAACGTAGGCATAGCTTTTGGCAAAACCCTGGGCCCGGTCAAGCGCGGCATGCGTGCCTTTCTTGAGGCGGTTGGCGTAACTATCGCCGATGAAGGTACGCTCAAAAATAGGTTCGATGATGTTGCACAGGGCGTGGTGCACCACCCGGTCGCGAAACGGCGCCGCCGAGACCAGCCTGCGCTTGGGGTCGCGGATATAAAACGAGTGGTATGGCCCCGGTTGGTAGGTTTTGGCCTGCAATTCAGCCTGCAACTGGAACAGGTTGTCATCTTCGTCGAAGGCGAATTCAGCCACCGAAGGCAGGCCGCGTTTGCCGCGCGCGGCCTGCTTGAAAGCCAAAAACAGGTTTTCGTAAGTGGTAATTTTTTCGTAAAGATGGCTATAGACGATTGCCATGCTGTCGCTCCTGTAGCGCGATTTCAAAAATCGTGCCAAAACCCAAAAAAATCGCTTAACCTGCAAGGGGGCAAGGCCCCCCTGCACCCCCCAGAAAAGCAGAACCCCAGAAACCAGTATTCAGAATTCAGGATCCAGAAATCGCCAGGGAAACCACACAACGAAAACCGATATTATCGCCGAAGTCGTCTGGGGCGCGCCTGTAACGGTAAGCACAGCGCGCGAACCTACTACTGCCGTTCCACGAGCCGCCCCGAAGGGTGCGTTCGCCTTCGGCCTCGGGCTGTTCACTTTTAGCCGGGTCATAAGGATAGGGCAGGTAGAGGCTGCTGGTCCAGTTCCAGACGTTTCCGGCCTGGTCTTCAGCCTTAAACGGACCAACCCCGCCCGCGCAGGCATACGTGCCAACCGGCGAGGGTTTCATCACACGCCCTTCGATGGTATTGGCTTTGGCTGCATCCCAAGCGTTGTCCCAGGGGTAAGTTCGATTTGCGATACCCAGCCCAAAGGGTATTGAACCACGGGCGGCGGCTTCCCATTCAGCTTCAGCCGGCAGGCGGTAGGGTTGGCCTGTGATGACAGAAAGCCAGGCGCAGTAGGCCCTGGCTTCGAACCAGGTAATGCCCACCACCGGCTGGGATGGGTTGTTGTATTGAGGGTCGTTCCAGAAGGCAGGTTCGGCGCGGGACTTCTTTGAAAGTTGCTTGGAAAGCTCTTCTTTGAGTTCTTCCTCGGTTAAACTGGCAATAAACACATAACTGTCAACTTGCGCAGGCGTAAAATTACCGCTTTGTTCCAGTGTTTTACGCACATCGGCCATGTCTTTCAGCTGTTTCCAAATATTCAGCCAGCTTTTGAACTGCCCGCCCGCTACCTCCTCGCCTTTCAGCCAACGTTTGGACAGCTCGCCATCCCAGAATGCCTCGTTCTGATAGCCACCTGCAGCCATGAAACAGGCAAATTCGGCATTCGTCACCGGCCATTTGCCCAGCGCGAAGGCATCCACGGTTACTTTGTGCTGAGGGTATTCATCTTCGTAAGTATCTTTTTCACCCTGTTTGCTGCCAATCAGGTACTCCCCGGCGGGCACAGGCAGCATTGGGGGCAGGATGACCTGGACGCCGCCAATTTCCTGCTTCTCGAAGCGCGGGTCGCCAATTTTACCCAGCAGATACCCGGCTTGCAGGCGGGCACGCAGGTGGATGAGCGGGTTATAGAGATCGGCCAACAGGTCGGCGCGGGTGCTGGTTGTCACAGGATCGGGTTTCTCGATCCCGGCTTCATCCAGGCAGCGCGCAGCCAGGGCCGGGTTGGCCTGGCGCACGGCTTCGATCAGCTTTTCGGGCGCGCCGCTCAAGCCGCAGGCCAGGATGGTGGTCACTTCCCAGCCGCTGGAAGGCGGCTCGGGCAGCGGGTCCCAGTCCCCCACGGCGCTGGGCGGCATTTCAGCCACGCTGCGTTTGACGCGCCACAGCCGGCCCAAATCTTCACCCAGATCAAAGCGGCGCAGTAATTCTTGAGCGGCAAAATATTCCTGTAAAACATGATGACGAAAGCGCACATCAGGCTTTCTTTCAGGGTCAAGCAGGGTGGCGCCACGCCCAAAATCGAACAGACTCTTCGAATCAATCGCGATGATTTCGTCGTCAATCTCCAATTGGGCGGGCAATGCCTTGCGCGCCGTTTCGAGGGCAAAGGTCAAGCCTTCGCCTTGCTCCTGCATGGAAAAGGCCATCTGCGCCAGGGCTTGCCGGACAGCTTGCGGCGGAAGTTGGGCCGGGTGATCTCTGTTTTCCTTGTACAGGAGCGAATCGGTGAAAGAACAAAAGAGCTTCCCGCGATTTTCAAAATTCTGGTTGGGGTTTTTGCGATAAACGACAGTTAGAATCAGCAGGTTGAGCGGGTTGTCGGCCAGCGCCAGCAGCTTGCTCTGTGGGTTTTCCAGAAGTTTTGCCAGACCATCAGCCTGATGCCGCTTCAGAAAATCACCAATCTTGTCTTTATCGAGCGGTTCCACCAACACGCGCGGTAGTTCCAATTCGCCCGCATAATCTAGAAAACGCCCGCTAAAAATCAGGCGGTTGCTGCCGCGAAAATCGGTGATGAAATTGCGCCAGGCCTTGAAGCGACCGGCGCGATCATGGCGCGGAATCTCGTTGACTCCATCGGCCAGTAAAAGAATTCGCCCCGCCTTAAGTGCGGCGTCAAAGGGAGTGCCGACATGCCGCTCCCATTCGGTTTGCAGGAAGGTGTAGGGATCGTGGTCGTGTTGATCGCTCAGCCGCACAAAGAGGGGAATACGGGTCACCCCGGTCTGCCCGGTTTGAATGGCACGGGCGGCGTCATAGGCGATTTTCAGCTGTGTGGTGGATTTTCCAGACCCCGGCGCGCCTAAAATGATAAACGCCGGGTGATTCTGCATCGCCTCGGTAATATCTTTGAGCGGCTTCATGGTTGTTTGTGCCTGCTGGCCTTCCAGCGGCACAACAAATTCGGAAAAAAACGCCGGGAGTCCATCCAGCGCCTGACGAATATCCATCCGGCCAGATAACGGCACATACAGCCGCTCCCATGGCGCACAAATCTCACTCAATACCACACGGGCCAGGTAAATTTGCTCACGCCGGGCGGCGTTAGCGTTGGACTGAAGACCCTCCAGGAGTTCAATCTCATCTCTGGAGACCTGGATGGTGTTGTTGTCGCCCACCACCAGCACCGAGCCGCGGGCGTCTCCACCCACCTGGATGCTGGTTCCTGGCTCGCCCAAGAGCGAAATAATTTTCTCCAGCAGACCCTCCAGGCGGGTCAGGTCAGGGCTGAGATAGTTGGCCTGGTTGCCCATGACGACATCGCGGCCTGCGTTGATATCATTGATGTCTTGCGGCTTATCATTGCTCATGGTATTTCGCCCTTATTCTGCATTCCAGTGTTTATCTGTCGAATCATTTTATACGAGAGAACGTCGCCTTGTTTAGATAATAGACACAGAAAAGTGGTGTTTTTCTCAAAAAAAGGCGCATTTTTGACGGTTTTCAGGTTGCGTTCTGAGAACGCTTTGTTGGGCAGTTTTTGACCTTACGATACCTTTGCTTTATTGTTGAATCCAATGCTCAAATAATACTTGCTTAATTACATAATTTGAAATAGTTGGTTGATAATTTATGTCAAGCGGCAAAGGCGATTCGCCTGCTCCATAAGGATACCCATCAGTAAACATCCATGTTGCTTTATCAGAAAATCCCCACGTTGTCACGCTTTTACAATTTATGGAACTTAAACAGGCTTCAAATATTGCACGATAAATTTTCGCTTTATGTTCCTGCTTCTGTTGATTATTCCAGTCTGACGGCAATCCAGCGATGTTTAAATCCAATTCTGTAATGTAAACATCAATCCCAATATTTTTATATTTTTCCATCAATACAATTAAGTCTTTTTTATATTTCTCAATAGTGCCATCGGTATCGTTGGACACAAAATCACTTGCCATGATATGCGTTTCTATTCCAACCCCATTAATAGGCATGCCATTTAAAACCTTCTTGCTGACAAAGTTGAAAATTGCGTTTGATTCTCCGTTTATGACTGAATTAGTCCAAACGCCATCGTCAGATTTATCACCGTGAGGTCCATAAACGATATTATCGTTTAGTATCAAAGTCGTTTGCGGGGAAACATTATGAGCAATGGCAAATGTATCTTCAATAAATTTTTCTCCAAGCCTTGCGTAGAAGAAGTTGTTCCCTGGGATTCCTGCGCCGTAAAATGCTTCACTTACAACACTGGCTTCTTTAAAATCAGTTCTTGTCAAGATGGCGGTTAGATGCAGTTTTATATATTCCCTTAACTCGTCATCGGACATTTGTTGAAGCCATTGAGGAGCGCTATCAGTTGTATAACCGTCAAGTAAATGCATGGCTCTAATTAGTACATTATTCGCTTTAGAGTAAGTAATCATCTTGTCGAAATTTGTCCAATCATAGTAAGCCAAAACTTCTTGAGGTGTAAGTTTTTTATCATTGGGAATTTTTTTCATCAACTCGTAATCACTCAATTCCCCATCTGTTGCCGCTATGGTGAAGTTGTTAGCAAATATTTTTCCGTATCTAGAATCGCTATCATAATCACCTGTCCAAATAGCAAAACTTGCTCCAACTTCAAAATCATCTGGGAATATGTCTTTATATCCAATATCTTTCCATAAATCATCCGAACCTTGCATTGCCAACGGTACGCCATTCACTACTAAAAACGAATACTCCACACCATTGACTTTCTTTGCTTGTGTGAACGCTTCGGGATTTTTGCGGATTTCATCGGTCAATTGACTTGTATCCATTTCCACGCTATTAACTGTAACCTTGCCACCGTAAGCATGAACAAACCCATCAACCCATTTGGATAAATCTTTTGTGTCTGCTAAATTTTCAGGTGAGGGCGTTGGCGTGATTGTAATAGTCGGTGGAATAGATGTAACTGTCAAAGTAGGTACAGCCGTTTCTATTGAAACGACTTTAGCCGCTGGCGCACAAGAAGCCAAGATAAAAGCGACAAGAAGCAAAACCGTGATGATGTTTTTGATTTTCATTTGATACCTTGTTTTGCAAGGAACTGCCTAACGGTTTGCGTTACCCGCTGGTGGGCGGGACGAGATTCGCTTCGATAGCAGGAAAAAACCGAAACCAGAAAAATGCTTGTAAGTCGGGACGAATCCCACCAGTCGGCTGCACGCCATCAAAAGTTGCGCTCATTTCACGACCCAAGAACGGAATTTGGATCAGCAGGGACGTTGAAGAGCTTGGAACGACCCAAAATCACAGTTAATAATGGCTTCGTAAAGCTCCGTTCTGAGGACGCTTTGTTGGGTGGCGTTTTGATGATAGCGTATTAATTGGCGAAGCAGCCATTGCGGCAGGACGGCCAGCGACCCAGCCACCCCCACACAATCATCACCCTATTATAGCGCGTCGAATCAGTGACCGACTCATTACCTTCCTTGCACCTGAGCCGTCCCGGTTTCTGTCACCAGAATTTGCGGCGTGATAGACGGAAAGAGCGCGGTCAAGTCTGCTGAGACGGCCACCAGAACCGTGTCCTGTCCCTGATTGATTTGGATACTGGTTACGGCGGGATGAATGTTGAATTGGCCCAGGTAGTCGTTGTTCATGTCCGCGTAGGATTGCGCCATCCCGTAGGTCGCGCCGGTCAGTTCGATGCCGCCGTTTTCGCGGAAGACGCGCTGGTTGATTTCCGTCACAGCCGCCACAGCCGCCGCGTCAGCGGCTTTCCCCAACTCCTGCCGGGCGTACATATAGCGGCCCACGTCGAAGGTCAGCGCCAGCATCGGGACAAAAATCGCGCCGATAAACAGCGCCCACAAGGTAGACGAATACGCACGACGGTCACGCAGCATAGTTACCACCCTTCCTGGCGGAAAGTCGCCTCAGCCGCCACCTGGAAGGCGTCAGACGGCAGACCGGGGAAAAGGCTGGACAACCCGCCGAAGTAATTGGGAATTTCGCCGCTGACGCGAATTTTGAGAAGCGCGCCTACGCGACCACCGGGGGCGAGAATGGTCACCTGCGAATTCTGAACAATCGCAGCCGAGGCAATTGCCTCCTTACCAGCCGTAACAGCCGCGCAAGCCGCGCAGGATTGAGTCACGCTGCCCATGCGCGCGGCGTGCCGGGCGGCAGCCTGAACGGCCTGCTGGCCGAAAACCACCAGCCCCAGGTTGATGGTCGCCAGCATCACCAGAATTGCAATCGGAAAGGTAATCGCCGCCTCAACCGTTTCCAGCGCGCGGCGGTCTTTGAGAAATTTCAACATAGGACACTCCTTCTTTTGAATGAGATTGCCCCGCAGCGGCGGACGACTCCGCCGCTGCGGGGACGGTTCACATCGCGTTAGCGACGTTGGTGACGACAGCGGCGATATTGCCGCCGAGCAGTTGGTACGCGCCATACGCCAAAACAATAATAGCAGCGGCCAGCACACCGTATTCGCTGGATTCCAGCGCGCGGCGGTCACGCAAAAAGCGGACGAGTTTAGTCAGTTTCATCATAGGATTCACCTCCTTTCATAATAGAGTCGCGGTATAGGCGGAGAAACCCGCCAGAATCGCCAGCATGGCCGGGAACGTGGACTTTTTACGCGCCCACTGAACAATGGCCTGAACGCCAGCCAGGTAAACAATCGGAAAAAGCGAAGCCGCACCAAAGACGAACATCAGCGTCAGAAGAACCTGCGCGTCCGCGCCGCCCAGGACGTTCCGCGCCCAGGCCAACCAGATGAAGAAAACGGCGTAGGTCAGCGGCAGCATGTCGGGAGCGGACGCAATGCCGTAGGCGGTCAATCCAACCAGTTGCAAGGCAACCAGCAGGCGCAAGACATCGGCGGGCAGGTTATCGAAGGCAATCAGCGACAGCACAAAGACAACCAGAACAATCTGCCCTCGCCACGTCGCCCAGAGAAGCGCGAAGCCCAGCGGCGGAATCGTCAGCCAGGACGGAAGCGCGCGAAAGCGCAGGTCGTAAATCAAGCAGATTGCCAGCCAGACAATCGCCGCCACGTACCAGGGCATCGTCATCATGCCCGCCGCCCAGCCCCAGGGACTTCGTACATCGTCAGTCGCGCTGAAACCAACGGCTCACCGATCAGCGAAAGCCAGACCTGCCCGGCTTCGATGTCGAAGAACGCGCCGCTGGTGACAACCGACAATTCCCAAAATGGGATTTTGTGGGGCTTGTCGCCCAGAAGCGTGCCGCTGGCCGAAGCCAGCACGCCGCGCATTTTGAGCGCCTTGAGCAGACGCGCGCGAGGAACAGGGGTAAAGACCAGACGGCGCCCATCGGTGCAAACGCCAACCAGAGCCAGCAGGTCGTCTTTCTTCCAGACCGAAACCGACAGCAGGCGCGGCGAACTGCCCAGGCTTTGCGCGGCCAGCGTATCCAGCCAGGCGCGCGGATCGCCCACGCTGGTTTGCCGGGCTAACTTTTCGCGCTTGAGCAGAATGTCCTGCGCGGCCCAGGACTCGGCCTGTTCGCGGATGCCGTCAATGGCGCGGCGTTGGCGCTCGTTTCCGGCAGAAATCAGCGCGCCGAGCAAAAAAATAGCGATTAGTACAGATGCAACGAGAATAATATCCATGCTTGAAACTCCTTATTGTTTCTGAATTTTTGTCATCGTCTCGCGCAGGAGGCGTAATGAGTAATGACGCGGGTCAGCCAGGGCCGCGCTGGTGAAGGCCAGCCAGAGCGCCAGCAGCCCCACCGAAGCCCAGCCTACTCTTGGTGTGACCGGCGCAAGCGGCGCAGGCGGCTCCGGCGTGACGGTGGGCAGCGGCGGCGCAAGCGTGGCCGTATTTGTTGGCGATGGCCGCTTGGTGCGCGTGGCGGTTGGCGTGCTGCTGGGAGTCGCCGTATTCGTAACCGTCCACCAGGGGAAGAAGGTCGCTGTAGCGGGAATGTAACGAACAGCCGTGTTCGTGGGTACGAATGTCGCCGTGTTGGTCGGGGTGAGCGTGGCTGTATTGGTGGGCGTGAATGTGGCTGTATTCGTGGGCGTGAATGTGGCTGTATTGGTAGGGGTAAAAGTGGCCGTGTTCGTGGGCGTAAATGTGGCGGTATTGGTGGGCGTGAATGTGGCTGTATTGGTGGGCGTGAATGTGGCTGTATTGGTAGGGGTAAAAGTGGCCGTGTTCGTGGGCGTAAATGTGGCGGTATTGGTGGGCGTGAATGTGGCTGTATTGGTAGGAGTAAAAGTGGCCGTGTTCGTGGGCGTGAATGTGGCTGTATTGGTAGGGGTAAAAGTGGCCGTGTTGGTAGGGGTAAAAGTGGCTGTATTGGTAGGAGTAAAAGTGGCCGTGTTCGTGGGCGTAAATGTGGCGGTATTGGTGGGCGTGAATGTGGCTGTATTGGTAGGGGTAAAAGTGGCCGTGTTCGTGGGCGTAAATGTGGCCGTGTTCGTGGGCGTAAATGTGGCGGTATTGGTGGGCGTGAATGTGGCTGTATTGGTAGGGGTAAATGTGGGCGCTATCGTGGCTGTATTGGTGCGCGTGGGATGCGTGGTGGGCGTGAATGTGGCTGTATTGGTAGGGGTAAATGTGGGCGCTATCGTGGCTGTATTGGTGCGCGTGGGATGCGTGGTGCGCGTGAAAGTGGCTGTATTGGTGGGCGTGAATGTGGCTGTATTCGTGGGAGCGTAAACAGAAATATTGGACACAGTATTTATTCTGACATTGCCAGCGTAATCAATGGCGCGAATCTCGATGTTGTATGTTCTAACGGACAACGCAAAAGTGGCATTGAAAGGCAACCAGGTCGAACCACCATCGAGAGAGATGTCCAGCGAGGCCAGGCTAGATTCAAAATCAACAGCACCGGCGATGACATTCAGCGGCGCGAGATAAGAACCACCACTGGAGATATGCCAGACAATCGAAGGCAGAATATTATCAATTTTGGTATCAGTCGTCACCGCCAGGCTGGTATCCCCCCAGGATGAAACCGCCCAGCGCTGCCAGGAATGTGATAGAAAAGGCGGGTAAAACGAGCAAGAGCCGGACGCGGAATTGATGGTACAGACCGTGCCGCCGCTGTCCTCGACAATCGTAATCATTTGCCCTGGAATTGGTTCGTAGACTGTGTAAACAATCGGGTTGATGCTTTTGCACCAGCCGTTATTGCCTGGATTCGAGCAGGTGTACGCTGCCGAAATTGACGCAGGCGCGTAGATAATATCGGTGTGGTACGGGATGATTCTGTACAAAGGATCGCCTTCGTAGGGCTTGATGTCCGCGTAATCGCAAGAGTGCGTGACAATTGAGCCATCCGAGACTAACTTGACGCGCCAACAGATGTGACCGCCTCCGACTACGGTGCGGTCTCCGGGACCGGTGTACGCCAGGTTGGAGGCGGCCAGCGAGAAGAGCAGGAGTAAAAGCAATAAGATGGGAATGCGTAGTTTCTTCATATAAATGTTCCTTACTGGCATAAGCCGCGCGAGACGCCGACGCCGTACTCCGTCAGCAGGTAGAAATTGCCCGCCGCGAGAAAGAAAAGCAGAATTCCCAGCGCGGGCTGGCCGAACTTCGTCACCACCCCCGGCAGGACAATGCCTGTTATGAGAGCGGTCAGGAAAATCACCAGCCAGACATCCGTCAGACAATCCGTGCTGGGGACGAAATAGACTGTCAGCCAGACGCTGGCGTACAGCACAATCTGGACGAAGAACAGCACCAGCGCAAGCGCGCGCAGAAAGACATCTTTTTCGCCATCTTTCTCCACTCAGTCCACTGCTTTCAGCACCGTTACGTTCCAGACCGCCACCGGACTCATATTTCCGGCATAATCCAGCGCGCGCGCCCGAACAACGTACTCACCCTCCGACAGGTCATCGACATGAACCGCAAACTCCCAATAAAACTTGGGCGCGTGCGGCGTGTTCGGCAGGGTCGGGTGAATCTCCCATGTCTTGCCGCCGTCCAGCGAGAACTGGACTTCGCGCACCCCGGAATACGGGTCGCTGGCTACGCCGTGCAAAGACGTGTTTTCCGTCAGCCGAGAGAGGTTGTCCGCGTCGAAGGTGATCTCCGGCGGAGTCGCGTCAATGAAAACTCGCTGCAACAGGCTTCCGCCGGTATCCAGTGACCAGACGATTTGATGTTCGCCGTCTCCGATGATTGCCTGCATAGCCGTGTTGCTGGGCTTGGCGGGGATAGTTTCCAAATCATCTCCATCATCCAGACGCGAGAACATCCGCGCCTGTCCATTGACCGTTATGTAGGCCAGCACAACTTCCGAGCGATACCAGCCGTCATCGTTGCCGTTGAAATCGCCGTCCAGCGGTTTCCCGATAATCAGGTTTTCCGGCTCCGGCACAACGTCCAGCGTCCAGAGCAGCGCGTCATTGCGATGCGGCGAAACGCTGGTAGAACCAATCAGCAGATTGCTGGGCGTAATTTGCTGGCCGCTATCGAGCAATACGGATTCGCTGGTATCAACCAGGTTCCCCAATCGCCGCAGGGAGTCGTCATCGCATTTACGCCAATCAACGCCGGTTTCCGAGACGTGCGCGCCCGCGAGGCTCACGCCAACCAGGTCGCCAATCGCGGGCGTAATCCGGGCAACCTGCACCCCGTCCAGGTCGAGCAGCACCCAGGCGGCGAAGTGCCGCGACTGGACTTTGGCGGCGTGGCCTTTCAAGCCCAGCGGATTGACTTCCTGCACATCCATCACCCGGCCAGTGAACGACCAGCGGCGCAGATGCGCGTTGTAGCGCAGCGGCAAGACGGACATGTCAGCAATTTTCAACGCCTGAAATTCAGGGTCTTCGCAGTGTTCGCCTTTGCAGACCTGCCACTGAATCGAATGCCAACCAGGGGTGGTCAGCAGGACTTGATTGCCCTCGACGGCGGGTGCGCCGTCGAGGGCGGAGGTAATAACCGCGTTAGGGTCTGGCGTCTCTGCGACGGCTGTTACTGCACCGGTAAAAAAGCCGTCCTGTGTGAGACGCGCGTCCGTCCGGTAAGAAATCAGCAGGGGAATGTTCTTCTCCGATCGGTGACTAGACACCGCCGAGCGGACGATGGCAGTAGAAGCGTGCGGCGCAACCCATAGGGTCGCCAACACGACGAGAACGGAAAGAAGCGCCAGGATGATGCCCTCGGATACGCGATTATTTGACATGGGGAGAGACTCCTATTGAGCAGCAGGAGCCCCAGCAGGAGCCGCAGCGGGAACAGCGGGCGCGACAAAGTTGCGGATGGTGATCGCGCCCTTGCCGGTCACAGGGTCAGGATTGACGCGAATGACATAAAAGCCAGGTACAAGCGTTCCCAGATTGATAGTGCGTGAGAAGACCGTCCCAGCCGCGCCCATCCCGCAATCGCGGTTGGTCACCTTGACGTTGTAAAATTTGATGATGATGTTTTTGCCAGCAACCACCGCGCTATACTCCACTTTGTCGCAAGTGCCAACGCCGGTGATGCGGAAGGTGGCCGGTTGATTGTCCAGCACCTTGATTTTTGTGACACTGGCGTAGCCCATGATTTTGTGCTTTGGGCCGCTGTATTTTGCCAGCGCCACGCCGCCAGGGGCCAGCGCGCCGAAGGCCAGGGCGACCAGAGCGAACAGAGAAACGAACCAATTCAGACGAGATTTCATAACGAACTCCTTTGAGAACGTCTGGCTGAACTACCAGACGAATGGAATAAGACGCCAGCGCACCAGGCGCTTGTAAGCGTCGTAACCAGCAATGATTTTTTCTTCGCGCAGAATGCGAAGGACTTGCAGCAGGATAAGAATTGCCAGCGGGACAAGGCCCTGCGCCGGATTGGCAATCGTCAGCACACCGCGCAGCAGCAATTCGCCCAGGTACATCGGGTGGCGCACAAGCCGGTACACGCCAATCGCCACCAGGCCCCGATCCGCGGGAGCAATCCCAAAGCGCGGGCCAAGCGTGCCGAGTGAAACCAGCACCAGGGTGTAGCCTGCCATTCCCACCCACAAGAGCGCGCCGCTGGGTGTAATCGGCATTAACGGAATCGGCAGGAAGGCCGCGCACAGCCCTAGCCACAGCCCAACCCGGTCGGATACCTTCTCCGGTTCGCGTTCTAGGTAGACCCCGACCAGCATCAGGTTATGGATGACAGCCATCCAGTTCAGCGGCGAGGGGTATTCCAGCGCGACATAGATGGAGAGCGCGGCCAGTACCAGGAAGAAAACAGCGGTCAGGACATCGGCCATGTAGCGTTTCATTTCACGCCTCCAAACAGGCCGATGACAACCGGGTAGCCCACGATGGTCAGGATGGTGACCATGAACGGCACAAAGTAGAAGAGAACCATCGGCACAATCATCTCGGAGCCAAGTTTTTCGGCGCGTTGTTCCGCTGCACCAATGTACCCAGCCGCGATGCCCATCGCCATCTGACTCATCAGTTCCTGCCGCGCCGAGCCGTTGCGGATGAAGGAAAGTTGAACGCTCATGCCAATCAGTTCCGGCAAAAGCGAGGCCTGCGCCTCACGCTGCATCTGTTCAATCAGGTTGCGGCCTTGCGACTGGCGAATTACCATCCGCATCCACTCCCCCACCAGCCCCGGCGTCTTGGCCGTGCGAGTGAAGGCTTCTTCCATAGAAATACCGGCGGACATCTGCGCCGAAACCAATTGAATAAATTCTGGCAGTTGTGAGACAAACTTGCGGCGCGTGCGGCGCGCCACGCCCCCGGCAGACATGCCAGGGTACGACCAGCCGAAGTAGCCCGCCATGAGCGCCATCGGCAGCGCGGAAGTCAGAATCATGCCGCCCACGATACCGCCCACAGCGGCGGCGACTTGCAGGGCGATGAATTGCACCGCGTTCCAGCCGACCCACTTGCCAGCCATTTGCGCCCAATACAAATCCGCTTCCACCTTGCGAATCATTGGCGGCGGCGCGTATTTTTGCACCGGCACACCCAGCGGGGTCAGCGCCGATTGCAGGCGCGAACCCGCTTGCGGCGCGGCTTGATGAGCGTCCACCAGCGCCCCAGACGGGACACGATTCCAGATAAATTCCACCGTCAGGTACACGATGAAGAGCGTTGTCAAAATGCCAACCAGATAAATTAGTCCGGTCATTTTTTGCCTCCTTTGCGGCGTTCCATGACAGCGACATAGCCCGCCAGCAACAGCAGCAGACCAATCAACGACAAGATGCCCGATTCGATGGGACTCATACCGCCTCCATTGCCATTGAGCGCAGAATAAAGTAACCAATCACCATCGCCAGCGCCACCAGCCCCAGCACAATCTGAACCGGCGCGGCGCGCATCGAGAGCGAAATCAGCGGGTCATTCGAGAGATAGACCAGCAGGCCGCCCAGGACGGCGGGCATCATGAAAACCGAAACCATCACGTCACCGGCTTTGGCTTGCGCCCGGTTGCGCGCGCCCAGAATTTGTTGGACACGCTGCGAGATGTCCATCAGCGTTTCGGCGTACTTGCTGCCGCCCGCGTCGAGATACCCATCCAGCAGCGTTGCCAGGTTGGAGAGCGAGGTCGAAGGCGACCGTTCGGCCAGCGCGTACAAGGCGGCGTGGCGATCTTTGAAGCGCAAATCAGAAGCCGTCAGAAACAACTCGGACGAGAGCGGATTTTTGCCCTCCAAATCGAGCGAGGCGGCCACCTGCTCCAGCACGTCCGCAATGGCCCCGCCCGCCAGCAGGCCAGCGGCGATACGCCCCACCGCAATCGGCAGGACTTTTTCGATTTCATTGCCGCGCCCTTTGGCCTTGTCGTCCAGCCAGGCTTGCGGCGCGAACCAGGCGATACCGCCCAAGACCAGACCGACAAAGCCGCCCAGGAAGGACGCGCCCAGCGCGAAGGCGGCCAGCGCCGCGCCAGTGGTGAACAACCGGAATGTGACCGGCTTGAGCGCCACCCCCGCCGCCAGCAGTTTGTAGTCCAGCGATTTTGGGTCGAGCGTTTGCAGGCTGCTGGCCGAATCGGCGTAGCCGTAGGCCGAAGACAGCGCGCCCGGCTTGCGCTCTCGCGGCCAGAACTGCCACAGCACCAGCAGCACGGACAAGATTGCGATTAGAAAGATGATTCCATTCATGTTTTTATCTCCAGTGTTCCAATAAAAATCTCATGCCAGACAGCGGGCCGAAGGTCAGCGCGGCTAACACGCCGCCAAGAAAGCCAATGAAAAGGCCATACCAGAATTTATTCATGCTCCGGCTCCGTGGCAGAATTGATGTCGCCCAATTTCGTCCAGCGCGGCGCGTCCACCGGCGAGGATTCGTCATATTTCCAGATGGGCAGAAACACTACCTTGCCGTCTTTCAGGTCTTTGCCAACCGCCGAGAAGGAAATCACCCGCCGCTTGTCGTGGCGGATGCCGATTTGCAGGTGCAGGTCAATCGCGCTGGCAAAGGTGCGCGAGATTTCCGCCGGGCGCGCCTGGCTGTGCATTCCCATTTCGGTGATGACGCGCTCCACCGTGTCACGCGGACTTTCAGCGTGGAAGGTGCTTGCGCCAGAGTGGCCGGTCGTCATGGCCGAGAACAGGGCTTCCAGCGCGTCACCGCTGCGGGCCTCGCCCACAATCAGGAAGTCCGGCGAGAGACGCATGGCGACTTTCACACCATCCGCCAGCGTGACCGCCGCGACTTCCGTGCCGATGGCTTTGGGGCGCGCCTCGAAGGATTGCACGGTAGTGCGGTCAATCCAGATTTCTTCCGGGTCTTCGATTTTCACGATGCGCCAGCCTTCCGGTAGGAAGTTGCACAGCGCCGAGAGCATGGTGGTTTTTCCGGTGCGCGTGCCGCCGCACACCAGCAGTCGCTTGCCAGACTGCATCGCCGCGCGCAGGTCGTCCATCATCTCCGCAGGAAGCGCGCCGCGCTCAATCAGCCATTCCGGCAGGACAGGCTTTTGCTCGAACAGACGCAGGTTAATGGCGGGCATCCGGCCAGGCGGAACAATCGCCGGGTGCAAAACGGTCAAGCGCCCACCGCCTGGGTTGTCGGGCGATGGCGGCAGCTTGGCGTACACCACCGGATTGACCTCGTTCAGCGTCTTGTTTTGCGGCCCCAGCAGGCGATCCAGTACGCGCCAGACCTCACCCGCTTCCGGGTGCAGGTCAATCGTCTCGAAGCGTACCGAGCCTTTCCGCATGATCTGAATCAGCCCGCTGGAGTACACCGCGATTTCCGAGACATCCGTGCGGGCAGGCGGCAGGAGCAGGTCGAGAAAGCCCAGCCCCAGCAAACGGCGGGTAATCTCGCTGCCCAGGGCGTTTTCGTACATTGGCCCAGGGCGCAGGTTGCGGCGGCGGAAGGCGGCGGCGACTTGCGTGGCGACCCGCTCTCCGATGGCCGCGCGCTGTTCGGCAGACGGATTCGCCAGCAGCGCAGGCGGGTACGTCTGATTCACATCGTCAATCACCTCGTTGGTGACAGCGGCGCGCACTTCGTCCATGTTCGCGTCGGGCGCGACAGCCGCACCGGAAGACACGCTGGGAGTGGAATAGAAAGAAGCCAGGCTCATGACAACTCCTTTGTGATGATGTCCATTAATTCGCGTTCTTCTTCATCGCGGCTTATCATCCCAGACAGCGCGAATGGCGAAAAAAACACGAGTGCGGCGAACAGGGAGATACAGATAAAAAGACACATGGTTAGCCGAGCCTGAACTTGGGAAATAGCCGGGAGCGCGGCTCTGGCCGCACCTGGGCAGCCGCCTCGTTATTGCCCAAACGCGGGAACAGGCCGCCGATGATTTGGCGCACGCCTTTTGCCAGGGATTCCGAGCGCGAGACAGCCGGGGCACGTTGGTCTTGCGCCGCCTGAACCGCCGGGTCGCTGTCAATCACGGCCAGGATGGGCGGGGTCCAGCCCGCCGCTTCGGACAGTTCGGACAGGAATTGTCGCGGGGTGAAGGCGTTACCAGCGCCTGCCTGATTCAGCACCAGGTAGGTGGACTCGCGCGGCAGGATGCCGCCCAGGTTGCTCAGCCAGTTCAGCGTGTGATGCGTGGCGAACAAGTCCGCCATCGTTGGGCGCGCCACGATGATTCCGGTATTGGCGAAACTCAGCGCGTGCAAGTCCCACTCCGTCTCTGTCGTGGGTAAGTCCATCAGCAGCGCAGCGTATTGGCCGTCATCGGCGGCCAGCAACATCGAAGCAATGCTGTTCGGCGCTTGCAGGTCAGCCGAGTTGGCCGCGCCTTTCAGGTATTCCAGGCTGTTTTCCGGGGCCAGCAGCACGTCCAAGCCCTCGACGCGCTGGATGGCGGACTGGATGGCCGGTTTGCCGGGCCGCTCAAAGAACTCGGTCAGGCTGGGGTTGTAGCGCAGGCTGGAGAAGTGCGGCACAGCCGCAGGCGGCAGCCCCAGCGAGAGCAACAGCGTCCGCACCGACAGGCGCACCGCCAATTCGTAGCCAAGCGCCTCGGCCAGCGTCGAAGTCCCTGCCCCGCCACAGTGCGACAGGAACGCAATCCGCTTTGTGCCAGTCACCAGCCCCGCGCCAGCAAACGCGGACGCGCCCAGGCCAGACATGCCCGCGCTACTGACAGCCGCCGCGACTTGCGGTTGCGCGGTGATTTGCTGCGTGCGGCTTCGCACGGTCTGGCCAGCGCGGAAGGCTTCATCTGGGAGCGTGGCAAAATTAATCGGCTCAACATAGACCCCGGCCACGACTCCCGTCATGGCGGCAAACGCGCCCTGAAGTCTGGCGTCTACCTCGCTCAATAGCACAATCGCCGCGCCGTTCCAGGTCTTCATGTCTGCCAGCAGTTTGAGCAGGTCATCCGGCCCCGGCGCAATACGCGAGTGGACAACCAGCACGTCCGGGCGCGTTTGCTCCAGCGAGTCGCGCAGGGTCGCCCAGGTCGTAGGCAGGCTGGAAATAATCATGTCCGCGCGCGGCAAAAACGGCGGCTGGAGATTGTAGAAAACCAGGTCGTGGCCGTCACCGGCGAGCATGATGGAATATTTCTCGGCCATTATTGCCCCTGCGGTTTGTTGATGGTTGTGTACAGGTCGCCCAGGTTGAGCGTCAGCACCTGGTCAATCGCCAGACCGTCCGCCGGTTCGAGCGCCAGGTGAATCTTGCCGTACTCGTCCAGCGCGGCAATCAGAGTCGCCGGATTGACAAACAGCCCCGGCGCAAGTTCCACCGGCTGCGTGGGAATGTCCAGCACAATCACGGAATTGCTGTTCGTGCTTTGGGCGCTGGCAAACATCTGTTCGTTGCTGGAGGAACTTGGCGGAAGTTCCTGGTAGCGGAAGGTCTGCGGCACGAGCAGCACGCGCAAGCCAGTCACGGCGATACGCGCCACCGGAGCCTGCACCGGTTCAGGGGTTGGCGTCCCAGACGCGGGCGCAGCCGGGGTAGCTGCGTACAAGTCCGCTGCGCCGGAGGGCGCAGAAATACCGGCGGCGCTGCTGGCAGCGGCAAACACGTTCTTGACCAAATCCGGCGACAACATGCCAATAACCGTAACCGTCTGCCCTTCGCGCAGCAGACCAGCCACGCCCGAGGACAGATTGACCTTGATGGCTACTGCCACATGGCCGGGCGCAAGTTGGGACGGAATGCCGGAGGCGGCGGTTTCGCCCAGCACGGAGGTCGTGATAAAGTCGCCTTTGGCGCGGCCCACCGTCAGCATCTTGCCGGGCAAGGCGTCGAGGCTGGTAACGGCATCCTTCGGGACGCCGCCCGCCGGAATACTCACGGTTTCCACCAGGTCAGCCGTGAGCAGCGTGCCAGGCGCAAGGGCGCTTTTGGCAACCAGTACCGGCATCGGGCGAATCGTGCCAGCCAGCAGCGCAATCACCGCCACACCAATCACCAACGCGAAAACAATCACAATCAGGGGCGAACGTTTTTTACTTTCCATTTTCTGAATCTCCTTTTTGAATTTAGTAACAGCGAATGCTGGAACTTGAAATCGTGCGTAGTCTGAGGCCAGGGCGTAAGCGGACGTAAGCCTCCACCAGCGCAATCAGCACCGACAGCGAGTGACCGTACATAGAGAGCGTCACGCTCAACTCGTAGTACAGTTCTGCCAGGAACAGCGCGGTCATATTCTCGGCTTCATCTGCTGGCATGTCTTCCGTAAAGTCTGGGTCGTCAAGAATGTCCGTGTTCGCCAACGCCAGGCGAACACTTTTTTGGGGCAAGGTGAGCAGCCGCGCCAATTGCGAGATATAAAAATTGCGCCTGGTCATGCTGGACTCGTCTCTATCATCCCGGCGGCTTTGAGATTGTGCTCAATCCGGCTCAGTCTGACGCCGTTGCGGGACAGCACCGCGCTCAGGGCGCGCCGCAGGTCGGGGATGGAAGCCGCTTCGATTGCGCGGCGGCTGTCTTCGTCGCACTCCTCGTAGATGGACGAGGGGTAGAAGAAGAGCGTAAACCTCAATTCCTGCTCGACTTCATACGGCGGCGCGCCCAACACGCGCGCAATGGCATTGATGTAGACATCTTTGACTTTCATGCTTTCTCTCTCCTTTGTTACTGCAACGAAATCACGATTTCGGCGTCTGCTGGTTCGTCCACGGCCAGAAGCAGCGGCTGAATCAGAGCTGGCTCCAGGTCGAGTACGTCCATGCTGTAGCCGAGTTTGGCAATCGCCATCGTGCGCGGAATGCGCGCCAGATAACGCTTGTATTCGGTGTTCACAATGCCCTTTTCCGAGCGCGCCAGGTGCGGCAAGATTGTGTCGCGGTCCTTGCCGTCCTTTGTCTGGAAGACAAACATGTTGGCGCACGAGGCCAGGATGCCCGGCGGCAGTTCGGCTGCGGTCTGGCCCATCAGGTGCAGGTAGATGAAATACTTGCGCCCATCCCGCCACATCGTCTGGAAAATCTCAGCCACAGACCCGCCGCTCTTTTTCTCCGAATCCGAAGCGGCGCCGCCGCCTACGCCCGAAAGGACTTTGTTGGCTTCCTCGAAGAAAATCTGCATCGGTGGGAATTTCTCCCCGGCCAGACTTTCGCGGCGGCGCACAATCGCGTCCAGGTACAGGATGACGGCCATCAGCGAGAGCAAGGCAGACTTGGCGAATTCGTCCATTTCCGCGCCGCCCTCCACCACCGTGACGCCCCACTGGTCATCTTCGGGGCCGAGCAGCCCCAGGTCTTCCACCGCCAGCGAGTCGTCTCCCGGCCCGTATTGCGCCAGCATCTGACTATCGCCAAACTGCTCCAGACGCAGCAGCACGCCTTCCAGGCTGGTGCGGCTGGCCTGATCTTTGCTGGCCGCAACTTCCTCGTAGTAGGCGCGCAGCAAATCCAGCCAATCGCTCACGCTAACGCGCTTGCTGCGAAGAGTCGCCAGCATTTGTTGTTTCTCGCTGCTCAAGGCGAGAACATCCGTGCCAGCGGGAATTCCGAGCGCGGTGGCTTCTTCATCGTCCAGCGTGAGCAATTCGCTCATGCGGCTTTCCAGCGCGGCGCGCTCGTCTACCAGCCGTTCAGCGGACGCGGCAAAGTTCTTCTTTGGCTTTCTCTCGTCGTCCTGACTGTCCAGCGTGGCCTGCGCTGATTTGGCAAGTTTGGTGAATTGAGCATTGAGCGCCTCAATTTTCTTGCTGTAATAGGGCTGGATGTTGAGAATCAGCACGCCCTCACGGCTGTACAGTTCAGTCAGGGCGCGCCGCATGAATCCGAGTTGGCGCGCGCCCATCTGCCCGGCGTTGGCAAAGAGTTCCGAAATTAGCGAGACGTACCGCCCTGGGTCAATCCGCCGTGGAATCTTGAGAAAGTTCCAGCGCATCGGGCGTTTTGCGCCGGGAAACAGTTGGCGAATGTCCACCCGCCCCTTAAGACCCGGCCAGTTGAGCGCCTTGCGCCAGCCCTGGCCGAAGTCCAGCACGATGGTGCGGAAGTGCCAGGCTGCCGTTGTCCCGTAGGCCAGCCGTTCAGCCGCCACCGTCTTGCCAAAGCCAGAATCCCCCAGAAAGGCCGTGTGAAAGTGCCTGTCACGAGAGAGGCGCAGCATCACGTTGGTCAGTTCGCCGTTCTCCACCGACCACTGATTCCCCAGGACGACATCCCCAGGCATGTCAGGGAAGAAGGCGAATTTTGGCGTTTCTTCCTGCGTGGTTTGCGCCATGCCCTGCTCGAACACGCCCGGCGATGTGTAGGCCGCCAGTTGCAGCATGGTCAGCAGCGTAGAATCCATGTAGCCGGAAAGCGCGCCGGGGATCGTTTCCACCCGCGTGGAAGGCGTCCAGGCTTGCGCGTGCGCCCGAATGTATTGATTCTCGTCATCGTTTAGCGTGCGGCACTGCACGCCCGTCACCACTTCCTCCGTCCCCTGAAAAGATTCCGGCAGCAGCCCCATCATGGCCTGCAAGCCGCGCTCGGTGGAGGTCAGCGCGTATAAATCGGTGTAGTACGCGCCTTCGATGCTGGCCGTCCTCAGCAGTTTTTCCTGCGTCCGCATGATTTCGGTAATCAGAATAGCCGGATCGTTCTGCCACTGCGCCGAATTGCCCATCGAGAAGGATGGCGCCACCCCCACCGCCAGCCCGCTGCTGGTCGTGTGACCCAGACCGTCCGACCAGGATTGACTGGACGCATTGGTATGTCCCTGGCTGCTGGTGTCCCCCACCGACGATGACGTGCCGTGCGAGACAGAATCAGAAACCGAATCGCTGGACGACCACGACTCACCAAACGACTCGCCAGCCGAAACGCCCTGCGACTGGCTGGCCGTAACGCCGTGCGATACGCCCTCAGCGTGCGCGCTGCCGGAAGTGCTGCCCGACATCGTGCTGTCCGAGTTACCCTGACTCCAGCCCGCCATAGAAGAGTCAACCGTACCCCAACTGTGACTGCCGTTGAGACTTGCCACTACCGCGCTTAAGCCACCGCTAAATCCCCAAGTGTCCGACGCTGAATGCGATGTCGCGCCGCTCGTGCCGCTAGAGTCAGTATGGGAAGAAGACGACGAACTTGAGTGCGAATCGGTGTCAGTCACCGAAGTGCCGTCCGATGTGCCCGTCCCGGTGCTGCTGGACGTGCCGCTATTGATGGTATGCGAACCGCCCACCGAGGTCGCGTGACCGGTACTGTGAGCGTAGCCGTCCGAAATGCCGGAGCCAACCGAGTGCGCCGCGCCAGTTGAGTCCGCCACGCCTGTGCCAGTGCCATAACTGCGCGAGGCCGAGTCGGCAAGTGCGCCGGAGAGCATGGCAGGCAGGCTCACGCCAAAACTGGCCGAGCGGATGCCCTGCTGCTGGCTGGCCCAGACGCTGGTTTCTTGTGCATACCCAATCAACAAATCCGAAATCGTGTCAATCGGTACATGATAGGCCAGCGCCATCAGCAGGAAGTCTTCCCGCAGGGATGCCATGCCGCGATATAGGATTTCATTCTGCTGGAGCGAGTACCCCTGCGCCGCCTGGTCGCCGGTCGTGAGCGGGTTTTGCGTTCCATGCGGGCTGCGCGAGTTCTCGCGCGGGTCGGGATGTCCAACCGTCACCAGTGCATGCGGCATCTTTTCAAGCGAGTCGTATACCCAATTCCCCAGCCGGGCCGAGATGGGCTCCAGCCGCATCTGGCGAAACTCGGCTTTCAGCGCGCCTTCCATTAAGCCCAGGTCACGCGCGGATTCGCGCGCGGCTTCTTCCAGCGTGTCTGCAAACGAAGTCACGCCGTAGCATTGGACAATACCCAGCGGCGATTCGCCAAACACGCCCCCCGCCAGATAAACCAGATTGACCTGCGCCCCAGCCAGGCCGCGCAGAATGGAACGCATCTTCTGGAGCAGGCCGGAATCCGCGCTGGCTTCCAGCGGCAGGAATTTCAGCATCATCAGGCGAACTACCCGATAGCCCGTAAACGTGCGGCCATGCTCCACCTCCGTCATTTCCGTCCAGAGATAGTCAGTCTGCGTTTGGCCAACAAACGCGATTCCAGAACCGCGTACCTGAAGGTCTGCGGGGATGGCGAGGGCGGCTGTTTTTCGGGTCAGCCAGGTGGGGAGCATTTCGGTAATTTGTTGGATCATGGTAATTCCACGCCCGCGCACAAACGATTTTGCAGGCAGGGGTCGAATCACATGACTTTGGCTCCGTCTCACTGGATTTTTGTCCAGTGAGACGGAGGTCTTGCTAGGCCCAATAGTGGTTGTCCACCAGGGCAAGAAGTTTTGGGGCGCTTGCGTACCAGGGCAGCGCGCCAGCCACGGCTTCTTGCAGGGTCTGGTCCGTCCTGACAGGGACGTAACCGAGACATCCTACAGAAGACGTAACCGAGAACGCCGCCAGCGCACGAGCTTGAGTGTCGCCGTTGAGGAGGGAATTTAGTCGTTCCCACGGCTCGAAGGATACGTAACCAACACCGTCCCAACCGGGACATTGCTGGCGATACCCTTCCAAACGAGCGCGGACGGCTGGCACCTCGGCGGGAAGAACGCTGAGAACAGCGGCCAGGACTTCGGACTCCCGATCATCGGGAAATTGCAGGTAAAGCGAGACGGACATGGTGACCTCCTTAGGGTCGGTGTGGGGTTGCGGGTGGGTTAGATGACGAAAGAGTCATCGTCGTAAGCCGGGATGTCGCGCTGTGGTTCAGGCGCTGCAACAACGAGCGCGGTCTTTTCAGCCGGAAGACGAGTTCGCAGGATGTAGGCGAAGGCATCAGCGGTTTTGCCGCTTTTGACCAACTTGGCGAAAAAGACAGCCTGGACGACGAAGACGACGACGAAGACGACAACAACGATTCCGAGAAAGAAAGGAACCAGATTCATGAGATTTTCCTTTGTGTGTGTGTGTGTGTGAGGCGGGTCAGACGAATGCCTGACTGCCGCTTTTGTGTTTTTTGTTACAGGCAGATGTCAGACGATTAAGCCTGACATCTGCTTTGGTGAGGGTGTCCTGGTTACTTCTCCTTGAAAATCCAGGAGAAGAGACCAATTAGGACACCCAGGAATATCCCGTCCACGAAAGTGAACCAATCTTCCTGCATCAAGGCTTGAAAAACTACCTTGATGACGAGAACAACGGCCGACAGTACGTAGTAAGACTTTGCGCTCATGGGTTTTCTCCTTGTGTGAGCAAACGGGTCAGACGAATGCCTGACTGCCGCTTTTGATGTGTGTATGAGAATCAGGAAAGCGAAAACGACAGATGACGGCGAATGCCGTCCTGTTTGTTTTGCTTGTGATTCTCCTGGTGTGTGTTAGGGGGTGAAACCTGATGTGTGTGTTACTGGTATGTGTTTAAGATTGCATTTAAAGGTTCTGATACGAGGTAAAAAGAGAAACGAAAAAAAACAACGATGAATTTTTGGATGCGAGTAAGAAGAGATACGAGTGCAGGGATTTCCCAGCAACGAATGATTAAAATGCCTTGTAGAAAACAGGGCAATTTATTGATGCCGCTTACCCGCGCAGGTAAGCGGCACGCATAAATCGCTCTATGCAACAGGTTTCTTGGCAGCCTCCTTTCCTGCGACAGTTTCTTTGTCTTCGCCAAAATAGTTTTTAAGCACAGTTCGCACAGCGGCCATGATTTGGGCGCGCGTTTCAGGGCTTTCAGCGTCGATGAGGGATAACAAGACATCTAACGCTCTGGGCAAAATATACCGAGCGCCAGCGCCATCGTCATTGTCATCGTAATCCGTATCATCGTCAGCCATGAACAGGTCATCGGAAGACTTGCTCCGAATAACATATTTCGCGCGCTCAATGGTGTCACCAATGCCTGCCAGCGTCCGGGCTTCCCACATATCCCCGACGCCGAGATAACGGACAAGGAAAGCGTCTTCTTCTGGCGCAACGCCGAGATTGAAGAACAATGCCAGGTCTTGGCCAACATTTACGCGGATAGCGCGAGCCAGCGAATCCATCTCAACGAGTTCAACGCCAGGCAATTGACCTTTGCCGAAAATTTTGTGCAAGAGCGCGCTGCAACGGTCACGGCGAGAAGGCCCATCGACCAGGTTTCTTTCCGCAGCGGCATGAAACGCTTCGCTTGCTGCGACTTCATAAGGATAGAATTTTGAAGACATATTTTTATTCCTTTCAGGGGTTTTTACCGTCCGCCGCGATAACGCAGACGTTTCAGCACCTGGGCCGGGTTGGCGCGCGGTTGAGTAAGAGAAGTGGGGTACAACCCCACCTGCTGGGCTACCATGTAGAAAAAGCCCATCGGGTACACCAGCCACAGCGTCCAGGTCAGGATGGCGGTCACGTTTCCGCGTGTGTTCGCCAGCACCTGCGCCGCGCTGTCTGCCGAGCCAAGCATCGCCGCCCATTGTTCGGGCGTGATTTGTTCCATGTAGCCAAGATACAGGCGGCTGGCAATCACCAAGAGGGCGTAGCCCAGGATGGCTTTCTTCTGCCCATCCAACAGGGTGAATTGCTGGTTGGCTGCCAGCAGCACCGCAACGAAACTCGCCAGCCACATGGCCGCTCCGATCCAGGGAACGGGCGCTCCCATACCCCACTGCGCGACAAGCCACACCACCAGCACTACCCCCGAATAAATTTGAGATAAATGGGAGGGGGCAGCCTGAGATTCGCGGCCTGCGCGCGTGGGACGGGAGGAAGATAGGCTTTGCAGCGGCGCGTCAATCACCAGCGCAATCATGCCAGCCGAAGCCATGCTCACCAGCGCGGGCAGGATGCCGGTCAGCGCGTAAAGCGGCCACAGCAACCCGTTCACGAAGTAAACAGGAATATCCAGCAGGAAGTTTGTCAGGGTATCGAGCGTCACAGAAGAACCTTTCTTTTAGTTGGAAGATGCGTCAATCAGCGTCGGGATGACGATGTAGACCCTGACGCTGCCCTTCGTCGAGATGGTGCGCGGCTGGGTAATCATCCGGCCCTGATAGTAGGTGCCTTTTGTGCCAACCATGAGCGTCAGGTTGAATGTGGCCGGGTCAGCGAAAGGAACATTGAGCGCAGTCAAATCCGCGCTGCACGTTCCCCCACCACAGCCCACCACAGGCTGACCGTAAGTTGCCAGGTTGAAAGACGCCTGGTGAACATACGCGCCGGGAAATTGCTGGCGCAGTTCGCCGGTGATGTAATCCACGCTGGCCTGCGTCATTTCGGCGCGGGCAATCACCTGGGTAATTTCTTCCGGCAAGGTTGCCTGATGCAGAATACAGGCCGGGCCTTCGATGATGTAACCTGGCATTCCGTTGTTGCGGGTACAGTTGCCAACCGGATGCTGATTGTTCAGCGCGTGACATTCTGTGTCCTGGCCTACCTCGTACCAGTAGTAGATGACCGGCGGAATTTTGATACTTCCGCTGATGTCCACGCCGCGCTTTTCGTCATCCTGCCCAACTGCCAGCGGATGATTCGGAGCGGTTGCGCTGATGTCGTGGATGATGGGCGCCTGCGTGAACGAAGGTAACGGGCAGATCGGGACTGGCGGCGGGGTGACCGTGACAGTTGTCGGGTCAGGGGTGGCGGGCAAGCCGCACAACACCGGATTTGCCAGGCAGACTTCCGCCGGGCAGCCACCAGGGGCAGCGTTGCAGGAGTCATAGAACAGGCCAAGCATATAGACATTGCCATCTTCCCCGGAAAGGTCACTCAGTAATCCCATCAGGTTAAACACATCTGAGCCTTTTTGACCAAACAAAGACCATATGCCTCCATTCCCGGCCAGCGCGGCATCGGCGAATAGGTTGGCATCCACAAGACTCATGTTGCTAATATCTTGCAATAGACCAGATAAACTTAAATTGCTGAGTTCCTGACCCATAGACCCCCATAGAGAGATTTGCGTACCCAGCCCGTTTCCTAGTTGTCCGTCAGCAGTTGTCAGACCTGATTCCACAGGGTTCATCGACATGAAAAACAATGTCGTTGTGGATGGAATAAAGAAGGTCGTGCCATCCGGGGCAACATACTCGTTATAGACGGCTTGTGGCTGAATACCCGTCCAACTAGGAAAAGTAGGCATCCAACTCACCGCAACAGAAGTCTCACCGACTTGCGTAACTCCGGGCAACAGATTTCCGTTTGCGTCGAAGAGTTGACTGAAGTCGTTACCTACAGTGTCCGCCTTTGCCGGACTACCCGACAGCAGCGCAGCCAGCGCCACAGAGAGAAGCAAAACGGCGCTGAGTGCCGCCGTTCCAAAGTTAAAAGCATGGGTCTTTCTCATTTTGCACCTTCTTCCGAGAACGCGAGACGCTCAAACTTCCAGCCGCTGGTGGCGTTCTCAACCACCACGACATTCACATCACCCGAAGTCTTGTTCCCGTCAGGGTCAGTACAAGACAGGCTGACTTGCCAAACCTGGTGCGCTTCCACACCCTCCGCGGCCGGAGTATCGTTAGTGCGTTTCGCGCTGGCGGCCTGGCAGAACTGTCGCACGCTTCCCGCCGCCACTTGCGGCCAGACCATCGGCGAATAAGACGTTTTTAGAACTTTGCATCCGTCATCACTGGAAACCGCACAGACGGCGTTTTCCCAGGCGGATTGCCCTTTTTCGTAGTCGGTGGATAGAAACGCTTCCGCGCCAGCGCGGGCAGCAGCCTCAGCAGACGAGGGCGCAGTCACCAGAGCGGTGACCTTCGGCCCGAAAGCAAAGCCCACGGTGACGAGGACGATAAAGACCATCAGCGCCGCAATGATTTTGTTCGGGGTAAGAGCGACAAACTTTTGTTTATTCATTGCCATCTCCTTCCAAGAGAGAAACTTCGCACGCCGCAGATGCGCGGGCCGCGCGTTCGGCTTTGGCAGCCGCCAATTGTTCAAGTAAGAAATCCATTTCGGCGTAGTACACCGGCACACGGCGCGTTACCCGCCGCCTTCGACAGCCGCGCATCAGCGCAGAGCGGGTCACCAGGCAACCGTAGTCAGTTGCCTCAACCGTCACGGTGACTTGATTGCTGGGAATAAATACAGCGCCGTTGAAGTTCGAATAATCCGGTAAAAGCATGATTGCGCTCCTAAAAAAAAGTAATAAGCCGAGAAAACAAAAACGGCGACCATCGCAACAATCCCTCAAAGCGAGGAGACTATTGCGATGGTCGCCGTAAACGTATGTACTACGAATTATCGGGTGAAAAGGCGACTTGGAACTTTACTGCATCGTGGTCGTGCTTGTGTTCTCGTGACTTGCGAAAATCATTTTACAACAAAAATCAAAAACGAACCTTAAAATATTTCTCACTCTCCGCCATGTTCCCGGCAGACGTAGCCCAGGAAAGTTTGGCCCACGGCGGGCGCGCCGCAGAAAGGACATTGATGCTCTCCAGGCTCCCGGCTCCGTTCAACCGCTTCGCGTTCCGCAGTGTCCCATCCCGTAATCCAGACAACCGCCAGCACCAGGTCTTGCGATGAGTAAGGATTTCTGGCGCGATCCCGGCCAAAGTCATGCGCGGCAACCCCCTCTGCGTAGGCAATGCTCCGCGCGTACTGCGAAGGGCGGTCAACCACATCCGTTTCGTCCCTATCCTGCATATTGACCCTCCCACCGAAAGAGCAAGTAGCCTGCGAGGCCCCAGCACACCGGAAATGACGCAATCAGGAGTCAGTTGATTTCAGGCGTTGTGCGCTCGGCCAGGAACACGAACCCGGCAAACAAAAGGCCGACCAGAATACCAGCAACCGTCTTTTTCATGCTACCTGCCTTTCTTGTTCTGATTATCGTTTTTCTTTGGCTGCTCACGCGGCAATGCTTCACCGCCAAACAGGTTTGCGACCAAAGCGTTGATTCTCTTGTCGTCACACGCCGGGCAAAGATTGTACGGCGACGGAGCGTGCAGCGGCTTTCCACAATTTTTACAATTCATGTTATTACCTGCCTTTCGTTTTTCGGCTGTTGCAGAGCGGGGAGTTTACCTCCCCACCCTGCGAATTCGTTTCTACTGCCCATTGGCTTGCTGCGCGTTGTGGACGGGCAAGGTGGTCGAGCAAACACGCGTGGGATTCCTATCGAACAAAGGCATCCCTTTGTCATTTGCAAAAAACCACCAAACACTGTTGCTATAAGTTTCCCACCAGGCGGCAAAGAAATTATCACCATACAAGATTTCATCAGCGGGAAACTTGGAAAACTGTCTTTTTTCTGCTGCGGCGCGATAGGCGGCATTACCTTCGTGGGCGCGCAACCCCTTAACGGTCAAGTAATCCGCAATCACAGCGCGTTGAGCGAGTCGGTTTTGCGACTTTTCGCACGCTCTCTTATACCCAGCGGCTTCCAATTTGTCATCCCATGCGCGCTTTTGTTCCAAGCGGCTGTCCCAGAATTCGCGGAAAGTCAGGCCAGGCGCATACCGCTGCGCTTCACCCGGCATCGGCTTGTCCAGCATGTCGTTCACCCGCCAGGCGAAATACGCGCCATAAGCCAGCACGCCCAAGAATACCAGCGCAATCGCCGCCTTGATTACATTGCCAACCAGTTTGAAAAATTTGCCAATCATGTGTGTTTCTCCTTCTGTCTTTTGGATTTCGGTCAGAAGACCGATAAGTCAATCTTAAAACTCGTTTGTTAGATTTTTATTTGCGCCGCATCATATTTGTGATAAATTTCACGAGCGCACAACGGCGCGCGGGCGCGGGGGGCGCGTGCACCTGGCGGGAAGAAAACCCGGGGTTATCGCTGGCTCCGGCGGACGGAGCGCCAAAAAACACGGCGTGCAAATCCACCGGCGGACAGTTTTCCCGCTTTCATCAGCACTAGTCATCAGGTGAATTCCAGTACCCGGGGCTATCATTTTTCCGCATTCGTCACATTCCATTTGGCTACCCTTTCAACTTACAACTCAAATGACAAAAATACTGTATTTATGAGTCCCCCGTACCACATAAAACCCCGTTGTAAGTGTTACTACGCGCATTTTTTACCACTTACAACTAATTTTTCGAGGGGACTTACAACTGATTTTTTAGCGCGCCCACAGTCCAAAATTTGCCAATCTTTCATCGCTCATTTTGGATAAATTGCACAGGTGGATCACCGCACTGGCGATTTTTACCGGGCCGAGCGCATTGGTGATTTCACGCAGTACCTTGTTTTGCGCGGAGGAGTTTTCGCACATGACGTACATGCGCCCACCGGTGAAACTGGCGTAGCGCCGCCACTTGGCCTCCGTGTCCTGGTTGCCCTTGTCGGACTGTGTTTCGACCTCGAAGTAAAGCGTCTCGCCGTTTTTGCTGGCGGCAATGTCGGGGTTGAATTTCTCGCCACCCGCTTCCAGTACCGGCGCGTCCTCGACAATGGTGTACCCGGCTTTCTGGAGCCAGTCGCGCGCCGTCAGGTTGAGCAGGGTATGGGCGTCGGTCTTGTGATACTTTTTCAGAGTCCACTCGTTGGGCGCGGCAGACTGGCCGGTCAATAACAGATAAGCGGTCTGGCCGAGGTCTGTCAGCCGCAGCAATTCGGCTGGCCTGCCAGACAACCCCGCCACGCTGGCGAAGTTTTCAGCCAGCCCACTCGACACCATATCGGCAAGAATGTCGTTGATACTAGAAGAATACGGCGAATCGATGCCGAGTTTCGCGCTGATTCGTTTGCGAATTTCGAGAGAACGGGCCAGCCCGCTCTCCCCCATCAGACGCACAACTTCCGATTGGCGCGGAAAGCGTTTATCTGCCTTCCAGCGCGTGAAGAATTCCGGCTCGGCGCGGACACCGGATTCGCCAGCGGATTCACCAGCAGATTCGCTCTGCTTTTCGTCGGCGCGGGCGGCCATGATGCGCGCGGCCTCCAACTGGTTTTTGAGCGATTGATTTTCCTCCGCCAGGGCTTTTTTCTCGGCCTCGAATTGGGCGAACATCATCCGCTTCTCGACTTCGTGTTGCGCGGCCAGAGATTTCTTCTCGGCCTCGAAGCGGGCCACGTTGGTATTGTTGTTAGCGTCTGCCCGTAACTGTACGAAACGTTCATGGATGATGGCGTACAGTTTGTCCGGCGGTGTGAGATGGGGTTTGCGGCCAGCCTGGGCTTCCGACTCCATCCAGTCCGCCGCGACCTGAGTCGTAATCGCCACCATCAGGTTTTGTACCCGATAGTAGTCCTGGAGCGCCTTTTCGGCAGCCTTGCTCAGACCGTCCACGATGCCCAGCCGAATGCCGAGCGTGGCCGGGTCAATCGCGCAGGAAAGCCGTCCGCTGCGGATGGCGGCGATGACATCTTCTAGGGTTTCGGGTTGGTCAGCCATGTGCTGGACTCCAATTCTTGCAGCCGGGCGCGGGCATTACTCAATGCGGCTTGCGCGGCGGCTTGATTTTCGGCGCTCCCGGCAGTCGTCCATGTCAGCGAGGCGCGGGCAGCGTCCAGGTAAGCGGCGGCTGTGGCGGTCAGCAGAGCGCGCACAGGCAGCGCGGCATTGGGCGTCGCCTGTCGGTCAATCTCTTTGGCGAGGTTGGTGGCAGCGCTCAGGATGCGATTGACTGATTCGGCTTTGCTGTACAGGTCATTGCCAAAGGCGCCACCCAGGACAACATTCAGCGATGAATCCAGTTCGTGAAAGCGGCCCACCCACTGCTGGGCCGCTTGCTGGTAAATCAGCGTGTCGCGGACGCCAGGCAGCAGCAGCATTGCGCGATTGCCGGAATCGCGTGGAGATGCAAAAAAGCCTATCAGAATCAGAAGAGGCAGCAATACTGCCGCCGCTGTCCAGCGCGGGATGGTAATAATGCCTTCGTCTCTCATGCAGTCACGTCTTCCGTGTCGCTGTATGCAGGCGCAAAAATCAACATGGGTTCATCGCCGGGAAACTTTCCTGCCGCCGAAAGGCGCTGGCGGCCAGCCGCCCCGCGCTCGAAGTTGCAGCCCTCCATAAACTCGACCCGATAAGCAACGTACTCGATAATTTTTTTTGACTTTGGCGCGCCTTGCTCGGTCAGGTTGTCGCGGTCTGGAAGATAGCGCTGGCGCATGTGCGCCTTGACCAGCAGACGCGCGCCTGCCTGCAAATACCCATCCGCCAAGTCTGCCAGGTCGCCGGTCATCACAATACGGACATTCTCCAAGTCCTCGGACGGATGGCGGCCCTTTACGAACATCAGCACTCGCAGGTACTTGTAGGTAGTTCCGTCCGAAGATCCCCGATTCGTGGAATAGATGTCACCAGAGATGTCGCCAATAAACTCTACTTCGTTGATTCCTGTCATGCCGCCTCCAATAAAAAGATAAGAATAATTTTTGCAACAATTTCAATGCTGTCCTAGCGCGGGCCAGCATCGAAAATTTACGCTCTTTCTAGATAAGCGTCAAATTACAAACTTGCAAAGCACTTATTTTTTGCTTGCGAAAGCCGCGCTTTCAAAGCGCGTCAGCGCGGCGTTGAAAAACAAATCCACCAGGCCAGTTTGGCCGTCGCGGTTCTTGCCAACCTTGAAGCGTGAGCGGTTGCCGTCCTGTTCGGGCCGCCAGATGAAGGCCACCACATCGGCGTCGTTTTCAATTGCGCCGCTCTCGCGCAGGTCAGAGAGTTGCGGTTCGTGGTCAGCCCGCATTTCGGCGGCGCGGTTGAGCTGCGCCGCCACCAGCACCGGCACGCCCAACTCGCGCGCCAAAAGTTTCAGCGCGCGCGAACAGTAGGCGACTTCCTGCTCGCGGTTCTGAAAACGCATCCCGCTCCCGGCACCCATCAGTTGCAGATAGTCCACAATCACCAGGTCGAGGCCAGCGCCGCGCGCCAGTTGATGGCATTTGGCGCGCAGGGAAACCGGCGTCAGACCGGGACTATCATCCAGGAAAAGGCGGCTGTTTCCCATGCGCCCAACCGATTCGGTGAACGTTTCCCAATCTTCGACAGCCAGCACGCCGCTGGTCAATTTGGCGGAATTGATGCCCGAATCCTGCGCCAGAAAGCGGCGCATCAACTGTTTGGCAGACATTTCCAGTGAGAAGATTGCCACGCGCTGGCCGAGTTTCAGAATCTGGTGGCGGGCGATGGAAATCAGCCAGGATGTTTTGCCCTGGCCGGGGCGTCCAGCAACGACGTACAACCGCTCTGGCTGCAAACCGCCCCCCAGGAGCCGGTCCACATCCAGCAGGCCGGTGGCGATCAGGTCGTTGGGCAGGCCCTTGCCAGTGGCGAGGAGTTGTGCGCGCTCATTCATTTCGTCGTAAATTTCGCCAGCCACATCGTGCGCGGTGAGAATTTTCTGCTCAACGCCCTGCCCCACCCGACGCAGTATCTCGTCCGCCTGACTCAGCAGGCTGGTGGCGTCCAGGCTGGTGTCGTAAGCCTGGCGCGCCAGTTGGTTGGCGGCAGCCAGCAGATCACGCCGAATGGCGTGGCCTTTGATGATTTCCGCGTAGCCTGCGGCGTGCAAAGTGGACGGCACCTGGTTGAGCAGGCTCGTCAGATAGGCCGGGCCGCCAATTTCGTCGAGATGCCCGGCGGCTTGCAGTGCCGCGCAGACGGTCAGGGTGTCAATCGGCTGGCGCTGCGCCTCCAGCGCCTGATAGGCCGCCCAAATAAACCGCAGGCGGTGAATGTAAAACTGGTCTTCGCTCAGCCCCAGCGTCTGGAGCAGTTCGGGGCAAAGCAGCACCACGCCCGCCACGGCTTCCTCGGCTTCCAGGCTGTGCGGCACGCCAGTGAAATCATCGTTTTCAGCATCAGCGAACATGGGAATCTCCTTTGAGCGGATTTTTGGGAATTCTTGCCATTTGATCGTCCACATATTTCTTCAGCGCGGCGTCCTGTGCGGCGGTCAGCGGCTGGTCGATGTCGAAGCCCAGCGTGGCCGAGATTTCCCTGCGGCGCTGCGCCGGGTCGTACTCCGGCTGAATCGGCGCGGGCGCGGCGGCGATTGACGGGGTTTTGTTCAGCGATTGGGCGGCCAGGACGGCTTTCATGGTTTTTGCCAGCGCGCCGGGGTGCGCCACGCGGAAGGGGTTTTCGTTCCAGTCTTTGCGGGTCAGCGCCAGCGCGTCTTCGAGCGATGTGCCATATTGGGAGGCGATTTGCGCCAGTTCGCGCAGACCGCGAATCCACAGGGCGAAGTCGCCGCCTTTTTCGTTGGGGTCAGGCTTGGGCGGAATCGCCAACCCGAACAATTCGCGCATTCGTTCGGCCCCTGATTGGCAGTCTTTGGGGAAATTTTCAACGGCACACACGGGCGCGCTTTTTGCGCCCAAAGTTTTGCTGCCATATGTTTTTTTAATTAAAACTTCTTCTTTAGAGTCGGGTGCAGTTCCTTCGGGTGCATTTCCTTCGGGTGCATTTTTCGACATGAAATCCTTGTCGAAAAATGCACCCCCCCGCTCATTTTCGGAGGGGGGTGCATTTTTTGCACCCCCCCTGGGGTCGTTCTCGTTTTCTGGGAAAAGTACGTTTTCCGGGCTGCCCTGCCCGGCCTGATTCGGGCAAAAGAGGCTGTTTTTCGCCCCTTTTTGCCCGTTTTCCTCGTCTTCGGGGCCGGATGTGCTTTGTGTATTCCCCTGCCCGTCCTCGTCTTCTGGGGGGGGTGCATTTTTTGCACCCCCCTGATTCGGGCCTGGCTGGGGGGTGATTTTGGCCGCGCCATCAGCCGTATAAATTACCGGGATGCGGTAGCGATTCGTGCCATACGGACCCTGACCGTCCGAAATCAGGAATCCGTTTTCCACCAGGGAACTCGTGGAGGCCTGCACGGCGCGCTCGGCGTAGCCGGTTTTCCTGCAAATCAAATCCACCGAAGGGAAAACATTTTTGCCATTGTGGTCTGCATGGTCCGCGTAGGCCAGCAAAATATATTTTTCGGCCCGGCGAAAAACATCCGTGACCGGCAAATTCCAGACCAAACCCATCACTAAACCGCTCATATTGAATCCTTTCTTGCAGCCGTTGAGAAGCCCGCCTCGGGGCGATTTTCCCTTACTCTTATCGCAGGCCGGATTTCCGCCGAAAGGCGGCTTGTAGGCCGTTCTGACGCGGCGATGTACGCAACACGGTACACAACGTGGTACGCAGCGCTCCCGCAATGTTCCCGCAACGTGGTACGCAGGTTGCGTACCACGTTGGCCCTCGCCCAAAAATTTTCTCGGTTTTTCCGAAACCCGATTTTTCTCATTCCGCGCTCCAGCCTGAAACGTCCCTGGAAGCCACCATCTGGATGCCGATTTTGACGCTCCCGGCGCGATATTCGTCCACCGCGTACTCCAGCAGGCGGGTCACGATTGCGCCTTGTGCCACGTCATATTGAGCGGCTAATGCCTTGATGCGCTCGTGCGTCTCGCGCGTCCAGCGAAACCAGCCGCTCTTACTTCTGTGGCGGGGAGCGGCGATAAGTTTGCGGCGGCGCTGCTGGCGCTCGTAGTCTGGCTTGACTTCCTGCGCCCAACCGGACGCGCGCTCCCAGGTCAGCGTCATGCGCGCGCTGCCCTGGTTGGGATTGACACTCGACTGCATTGGAACTTTGCCCTGGTCGTACATCGCCAGGGCGTAATCCATCATGGTTGCGGCAAGGGTGGAGATGTTGTTGATTTTGAGAGTGGTGGCAATCCCCGAAATGGCAAAATACACTTGCGGGTCGGTCAAGTCGTAACGGAAGGCGGGGTGCTGCTGGAACCAGGTGGGGGAGCCGTCCCGCTTGCTTTTGCGCGGCGCAGGCGTCGCGTTTCCGGCGGCTGGCTTGACGTTCAGCATGTCGAGGATGGGATTATGTTGTTCGGTTTGTACCGGGGCGGGTTTACGGGGAGCAGGCATGGCGTTATCCCTTTAGCAGATTTTTTGCCAGACCGGAGAATTCCTGAGCCGCGCGCAGGGCGTAGCGGTTAGACTTCTCGCTGGCGAGTTTCTCAAAGATGGTCAGTTGGTTGGCTGGCAACTCCCGCACAGCGGCGGCCTCGTGAATGGGGGAGAGCACCGCATCGCCAAACAAAGCGCGGATTTCATCCAGCACGATGCGGCGCTCGTTGGTGCGCTCGTCGTAGAAGGTGGGCAGCAGCCCGGCCAGACGCCCCGGCCAGCCTTTGGCCGTGAGGGCTTTCAGGGTGGCAATGGTTTGTTTTGCGCCCTCCAGCCCAGCCGCCTCGCAAGAAACCGGCACCAAAATATCGTCCGCCGCCCACAAGACCATCTCCAGAATGCCGCCGAGAGAGGGGGCAGTATCCAGAATAACCAGGTCGTACCGGCTGAACTGTTCACGGATGGCGCGGGCCACCAATGTCAGGTCGGGCGCGCCGGTGAAGATGAGCGCTTGCGCGGTGACGGTTTCGGCGCTGCCCGGCAACAGCGAGAGCCGTTCCCGACCACTGGCTTGCACGGCGGCCTGGATTTGCTCGTTTTTATTGGGCATCAGCGCGGCCAGAGCGGGCAGGTAGGCGGCCAGCAGGGTGTACGCGCCGGGGGCGTGGGCGAGTCCCAAAAAGGCGGCGGCGTTGCCCTGCGGGTCGAAATCTGCCAGCAGGACGTTTTTGCCGCTGATGGCAAAGGCAGCGGCCAGATTGACGGCGGTGGTGGTTTTGCCCACCCCGCCTTTTTGATTCGAGACGGCCAGAATTTTCATAACTGCTGGGTTTCCTTTCACTGGCACAGGTATTGGGCGTTCAGCCAGCCAGCCAATCCGACTACGGTGACTTTCGCCCAGGCCGATCCATCGCGCTCAATAGTTTCGCCGGTGGGGGTGACGGCCGTGTCTGCGGTCAGGACAGCGACGATGGCCGCGTTCACCCCGGCCTCGGCGCGCAGGTTGAGGTGTTCCGCGCAAACGATACGCGCGGCGGGTGCGGTGGGGGAGAGGGCGGTAGATGATGCAGTAGATGATGCGGTAGGTAACGTCATCAGGGCTTGCTGATTTGCGCTCAAGCCAGTGGTGATTGAGCAAGCCAGGCTGGCGAGAGCAAGGACGATAAGAGCGGTCAGTATCTTTTTCATAGTTTCAACTCCGTGCCGGTTACTGTTTCATGGAACGATGCGCCTGGGAAAAAGGCGATGGCCCCGTCTGCGGCGTTCAGCCAGCGCCCGCCAGATGTCGCGCAGGCGGAGAGCAGGATTTCGAGCGATGCCTGTCCGTCCGGTCTTTGGCGCTTCCCGCCGCTACGGGCGGGAGCCTGCTCCTGGAAGATGGCCGCGCGAATGGGACGGGCTTCTTCCAGGGGCAGGCTGACCGGCTGGGCTTCTAAGGGTTTTGCGGCAGATGGCCGTTGTGATTGCTGCCCGCGGACGCGGCGGCGGCCAGATCGATGCCGCGGTCGCCGGGAACGAGCGGACGCGGGGCGGCAGCGAAAGCAATCGGCTGGGGGGCAGGCACATCAGCAGCGGGGGCGTCAATCGGCGCTGCGGGGGCGGCCTCCGGCTTCTTCCACCAGGTGCGTTTCTGCGCGTTCACCTGGCGATGTTTCTTGCCTTCGAGTTCGTCCAGCACGCGGCGCAGGTTTTCGGTGCCGAACTCGTCCGCGATGGCGCGCTCCATTTGCAGGCGTTCCCGCCACGAGGTCAGCACGCTTTCAGCAATTTCGGCGTTCAGGCTGGCAATTTCCTGGCGGGCTTGCGCGGAGGCCATCATGCGCTTGGCGCGCATGTCGGGGTGGCTGTAGTAGTAGGCCAGGAACAGCACGGCGTGAGCGGAGAGCGAGACGGCCAGCATCCCCAACAGAAATTCGGCGTTCACCGAGGCCTGGCCGGGCAGAGTGACAAATTCGGCCACGCCCACTACGACGCCCAGCGTGAGCGAGATGACAATCCCAACCCACGAGATGACGCGCATGATGCCGTTGGCTTTCTTGTGCTGGACAGCGATTTCCCACAGCAGGAAGGGCAGGAAGGACGACATCACGGCAAAGATGCCTTTCCAAATTTCGCCGGTGGCATCGTAGGCGAAGGCGTAGACGCGGTATTCGCCCGCCAACAGGAGCAGGTTGCCAGCGCCGAAGGCCAGGGCAGGAGCGTTGTTTTTGAGCGTTTCCTGCCAGTCCACAGTTGCGATGGGTTCAAAAATGGGGGTGTCGTCCTCGTTGGACGAAGGGTATTGAGTGTTCATGGTGACTCCTTTCAAAAAGTTGCGGGACTGAATTGCATCCACTGGCTGCGCCAGCGGAGGATGAATTGGCCGGGGAGCAGGTCTTCGGTTGCGCCTTGCCCAAGGACAAAGGACATTTTTTGCGCGAAAACCTGACGCAGCAGATTTCCCCAGCGCGTGGGTTGCGCGGTGGCGACCAGCGAGATGTTCGCGCTGTTGGCGACGCAGGCGTGCATAAACTCCGTCGCTCCCGGCCAGTCTTCGGCGACATTGTCCAGCAGCACCAGCAGGCGGGTAACGCCTGGCGTCCACTGTTTTAGCCGGGCGGCGACAACGGGCAACTGCGAGAAATGGAATATGCTGCCGAATCCGTTCCATTCACGCAGTTCATCCGTGACGATGAGCGGCGCAAGATGGGGGAGATTGGCGCGGGCGCTCCAGGCCAAAGTCTTCAGCAGGGCGGTCTTTCCCGCTCCCTGGCTGCCCAGAACCAACAGCGGGCGGCTGCGAGGCAGGATAGGGTAGGTCATGCCCATGCCGTCCGAGCAGATACCGAGCAGGGCATTGTCTTGCGGCAAAGGCCGCATACGTTCCAGCAGCGCGGTAATCGTCATTCCGCCGCTGACAGTGCGGGTAATCGAACGGGTAGTTGCCAGATTAAGCAAGGGAGTCCTTCCGGAATATTTGTCCGCCCCGCACGATTAGTTTTTCGCCGGTGCGTTCGTTCACGAAGACGGTGCCTTCTTCAAACGGGCAGGGCGGATTGGCGTCGGGTGCGTACGGTTGAATATCAATCAGGCGCAGGCGCCTCCCAGCGAAATCGCCGGAGGGGTCGCTGCTAACGCGCCATTCGTAGCCGTGATTAATGTTGACCATGCTCGCCTTTCTCACGCACCACGACGACCAGTTCGCCGTAGCCGAGCAGCTTGCCCGCTTCGTCCATGACGCGCAGGTTCAGCGCGGGGTGCGTCCAAAACGACCCGACAAGTGCAAATTTTTCAGCGCTGTTCGGGTCGTTCAGCGATAATGAAACCACGCGCACAATGCGGCCATTGAGCGTTTCCGCAATGGCAAATTCCGCTTGGGTAGGTGGGATGAGCGTCGTCATTTACGCCCCAGTGCGGCGCGGACGCGCTCAACCTGCGAGAATGCAATTTCGTAGCCGTATTTTCGCAAGGCATCCACCAATCGGATGTAGTCGGACGCAATCCGCCGCTGGTCGTTGGTCATTTGTTCCAGGCGGATGCCGCGCATTTGCTGGGCGGTGACGTTGAACTCGTCAATCAGGACTGACTTTTGTTCTGCCGGGGTCATGGCCACCCAGCAGTCTGCGGCGGTCTGCCGCTGGCGGGTGCGCGGCGACCCGCTTTTGGGATCAAACATGAGAACCTCCTCTTGGGGTAAAATGGAGGCGGCTTCCGCAAAAAGAGCCACCTTAGTTTGGAAATCCCGCTTGCATCGGGCAGGCGGGATTTTTGCGTATGGTAGGGTACAGGCAGGGGCAGGTGATACCAGTAAAATTTTTGGCCTGCCCCTGCCTGTCAGCCGTCCGCGCCGTAGTGGGGGTGGGGAATGCCCGTACACGAGCGGGAAAGCCGGAAAATTGCAACAAAAAACACGCCCGCTGGCTGACAGTGTTTGTCAGCGGTCAGAAAGGCGTGCTGTTCGGTTGATGGGGACGGGCAGGAGTCAAACCTGCATTTGCATTCGCGCGTTTACTGGCGCGCCCCGTGTCCCTTTTTCACCGTTGCGATGTTGCTACTGGGGTGTAGGGATAGTTTAGCAGAAGTAATCCATGTTGTCAATACTTGGATTACTTCTTTATAAAAAAAAGACGACTCTCAAATCGCGAGCCGCCTAAAATTTGCAGTGATAAGAAGTAACTTTAGGTATGCGCCCTGTAAGGAAGTCCGTTTTCGCTAAATACTCTGCGCCCCTGTCCTCCTATCTTGCGATAAATCAAAGCGCAGTATGCTACATCGGACTCGTCAAGCAAGATTTTTTCTCCGCCTTGCACCGCCGCTCTTTCTACTTCGCCAATCAGGCCTTTTTTATACCATCGGAATATAGTAGAAAAGCCAATGCTATATTTTTTAGATGCCTCTTTTATACCAATACCAACTCCCTTCAAATGGGAGTGCATCTTATACTCCGGCAAATCTTCCTTGCGGAGCGGGGCGGCTTCATCGCGGACATCATCTTCGCTGACAACCAGATTTTTGTTTACCATAGCGGCTTTGATTCTACCATTCTCAATAAGGCTTTGAATCCGCTCAACAGCCAGCCCGTACTTTCGGGCGGCTTCGGGAATGGGAAGTAAGGTGGGAAAAGCGGCAAAAGTCATAAGTAGGATTCTTTTCTCGGCCAAGCGTAATCGCCCTGATACAGAGCCTCAGGGCGATTACGCTTGGCCGAGAGGCCATAAACTACGGTGAATTACTGTGCCTACACCTCTGCGATCCCGACGGGATTCGGACCCGCGATCTCGGCCTTGACAGGGCCGCATGTTAGCCGCTACACCACGGGATCAGTAACAGTATTTCTTAAGCGGGCGATAGTTTATCATGGGGAGAGTGGAACGTCAAGGTGATCGCAGGGAAATTGCATCTAAATTAAGGCTGATTGGCGGTTTTATCCTTTCCCGGCCACTTTGGCCCAGGTGTCTTTGAGCGAAACTGCCCGGTTGAAGATGGGTTTGCCGGGCGTGCCGTCGGCGTCGGCGCAGAAGTAGCCGATGCGCTCGAACTGGAATTTCTCGCCGGGGCGGGCCTCCGCCAGCGAGGCTTCCAACTGGCAGGCGGGGAGAATCTCCAGCGAGGCGGGATTCAAATTCTGCAGAAAGCCCTCGCCCGCTTCGGGGTCGGGGTCGCGGAAAAGCCGGTCGTACAGGCGCACTTTTGCCGGGATGGCGTGCCGCGCCGAAACCCAGTGAATGGTGGATTTGACCTTGCGCCCATCGGGGGCGTCGCCGCCGCGCGTGTTGGGGTCGTAGGTGGCGTGGACTTCGATGACGTTGCCGGCGGCGTCTTTGACGGCGTGCGTGCATTTGACGAAGTAGGCGTAGCGCAGGCGCACTTCATTGCCGGGGAAGAGCCGGAAATATTTGGGCTGCGGTGTTTCTTGAAAATCTTCCTGCTCGATGTAGAGTTCCTTGCAAAAGGGCAGCGGGCGCGTTCCGGCGGCGGGGTCTTCGGGGTTGTTGACCGCGCTCATTTCTTCGGTTAAATCGTCTGGGTAGTTGTCAATTACCAGTTTCAGCGGGCGCAGGACGGCCATGCGGCGCGGGGCGCGTTTGTTCAGGTCGTCGCGCAGGCAGTGTTCGAGCAGGGCAACATCAATCACGCTGTCATTTTTGGCAACGCCGACCCGCGCCACAAAATCGCGGACGGCTGCGCGGGTAAATCCGCGCCGGCGCAGGCCGCACAGGGTCGGCATGCGCGGGTCGTCCCAGCCGCGCACATGATTTTCCTTGACCAGCTTGAGCAGTTTGCGTTTGCTCGTGACGGTGTAGTTCATGTTCAGGCGGGCAAATTCAATCTGACGCGGGGCAAAAATTTCCAGCTCGCGCAGGAACCACTCGTAGAGCGGGCGATGGGCTTCATATTCGAGCGAACACAGCGAATGGGTGACGCCCTCCAGCGAGTCGCTCTGCCCGTGGGCAAAGTCATACATCGGATAGATTTTCCATTGGCTGCCGGTGCGGTGGTGCGGCGGCGTCTGCAAGATGCGGTACATGACCGGGTCGCGCAGGTTGATGTTGCCGGAGGCCATGTCAATTTTGGCGCGCAGGGTCAGGCTGCCGTCGGGGAATTCGCCGTTTTTCATGCGCTCAAAGAGCGCCAGGTTTTCGGCCGCCGGGCGATTGCGCCAGGGGCTTTCCACGCCCGGCTCGGTCAGCGTGCCGCGATTTTTGCTGACCTGTTCGGCAGTTTGCTCATCCACATAGGCTTTGCCTTTTTGGATGAGTTTGACCGCCATCTGGTAGATCTGCTCAAAATAATCGGAGGCGTAAAACTCGTTGGCCCAGTGAAACCCCAGCCATTCAATATCTTCCTTGATGGCGTCCACATATTCGACATCTTCTTTGGTCGGGTTGGTGTCGTCGAAGCGCAGATTGCACTCGCCGCCGGATTCCTCGGCGATGCCAAAGTCAATAATCAGCGCCTTGGCGTGGCCGATGTGCAGATAGCCATTCGGTTCGGGCGGAAAGCGGGTGCGGATGTGGTTGAAGCGTCCGTTTTTCAGGTCTTCGCGCACCGCGTCGCGGATGAAGTCTTGCGCTTTTTCGGTCGGTTGAATGTCGTCGTTGCTCATAAAAAATCCTTCTCACTGCAGGAATGCTCCAAACGTATTGGCACGCAATTATAAGCCGAAATCGTTATTTCCTGATTTTGTTTGAAAGTTGGCAGGCTTTCGACTCCATCTCTAATATGATTTGTGTGGGCACAATTTTGCCGCCGATGGAGTAGAATTGTGGTCACAGAGCGAACCACAATAAAGGAGCCAGCCATGACAGAAGTGGTAAACTAAATTTAGACAAAAAAATGAGTCGATCTAAGGTGTAAATTAAGCGCATGAAAAAACATTACACCGCCGAACAAAAGGCCAAAATCGTCATCGAAATTCTGAAAGAAGAGCGCAAAAGCGAAAAGGCTCAACAGGCCGAACACGAGCGCGAACTCAAAGAACTATACGCCGAGATCGGGAAGTTGAGCACACAACTCAACTGGTTGAAAAAAATCTGGCATCGAACCTCCCGCGTAGCGAACGACAGGAAATGCTCGAGCGG
>Ga0210033_1000312_pt1 | contig 46215 bp, 32 predicted proteins | sample CryGeymeta201501_FD_185465 | JGI IMG/M metagenome (GOLD analysis project Ga0210033, IMG submission 185465) | Groundwater microbial communities from Crystal Geyser aquifers in Utah, USA - Crystal Geyser metaG 2015-01 (SPAdes) (version 2) | ecosystem: Environmental > Aquatic > Deep subsurface >... | reverse complement strand
AACATCTGCGCCGGGGTGGTCGGCGTGCACACTTGCATGTTGTTGAGCGCGCACAGTTGCAGAAAGCGTTCCAGCCGCGCCGAGGAGTGTTCCGGGCCTTGGCCTTCGAAGCCATGCGGCAGCAACAGCACCATGCCGCAGAGCCGACCCCACTTGGCTTCTCCGGAAGAAATGAATTGATCGATCACGACCTGCGCGCCGTTGGCGAAATCGCCAAATTGGCCTTCCCACAGCACCAGAGTTTGCGGGTCGGCGGTGGCATAGCCGTACTCGTAAGCCATGACCGCTTCTTCGGAGAGCACCGAGTCGATCACCGCTACCATTTCCGGCTCGGCGGCCAATTGCTGTAGCGGAAACCGGGCCGCGCCGCTGACCTGATCGTGGACGATGGCGTGCCGATGAAAAAACGTACCGCGCCCGGAATCCTGCCCAACGATGCGCAGCTTGAATCCGTCTTCGATCAAGGTGGCATAGGCCAGGGTCTCGGCGAAACCCCAGTCGAGTGGCAATTCGCCGGTGCCCATCTTGATCCGATCGGCATAGACCTTGGCCACGCGCGGATGCGCCGTGGTGCCCGGCGGCAGCGTGTTGAGCCGCGCTGCCAGCGCCGACAATTGTGCTACCGCTTGGCCGGTGACGACCGCTTCGTCGAGCCGACCATCGTGAAAATGATGCCAGTCGATATGCGGTAAACCGCTGTCCGGGCCGGTGGATTCGCCGACATTCTCGCCGGCATCGAGCTTGCGCCGATATTCGTCCATCAGCGCTTTGCTCTCGGCCAGACTGACGGTGCCGGCGGTGCTCAGTCGCTCGGCGTACAAAGTCAACGTCGTCTTGTGCGCACGAATGGCTTGATACATCAGCGGCTGTGTTGCTGCCGGTTCGTCGGCTTCGTTGTGGCCGTGGCGGCGATAGCAAACCAGGTCGATGACCACATCGCGCTTGAAGGTCTTGCGAAAATCAAAGGCCAGTTCGGCAACGTAGGCAACCGCTTCCGGGTCGTCGCCATTGACATGAAACACCGGAGCGCTGACCATTTTGGCGACATCGGTGCAGTAAAAAGTGGAGCGCGTGTCGTCGGGGCGGCTGGTGGTAAAGCCGACCTGATTGTTGACCACCACGTGCACCGTGCCGCCGACGGCAAAGCCGCGGGCCTGCGACATGTTGAACAACTCCATCACCACGCCCTGGCCGGCGAAAGCGGAATCGCCATGGACCACGACCGGCAGGACTTGATCGTGCTGGTGGTCGCGACGGCGAATCTGGCGGGCGCGTACCGAGCCCAGCACCACTGGGTCGGAAATCTCCAGGTGCGAAGGATTGAAGGCCAACGCCAGATGCATCGAACCGCCGATGGTCGGCACATCGGACGAATAGCCCATGTGGTATTTCACGTCGCCGGAATGGGCGGGATCGTGCGGGCCTTCGTGCTTGCCTTCGAACTCGTCAAACAATTGCGCGGGCGATTTGCCGAGCGTGTTGACCAGCAAATTGAGCCGCCCACGGTGGGCCATGCCGATCACGGTTTCTTTGACGCCAGCGGCGCCGGCGCGTTGGATCAGCGCGTCCATCAAGACGATGAAGGCATCGCCACCTTCCAGTGAAAACCGCTTCTGGCCGACGTAGCGGGTGTGCAGATAACGCTCCAGGCCCTCGGTCGCGGTCAGTCGTTCGAGCAAGCGTCGCTGCCGTTCGACGCTGAAACCAAAATTGCCGCCGGTGGTTTCCAGTTGCTGTTGAATCCAGCGTCGCGGCGTTGGCTCGTGGATGTGCATGAACTCAGACCCGATGGTGGACGCGTAGCTGGCCTTGAGCAGCGCGATGATGGCGCGCAATTTCATCCGGGGCGGCGCCGATAGCGAGCCACTGCTGAACTCGGTGTCCAGGTCGGCGTCGTTGAGGCCGAGCTCGGCCAAATCGAGATCCGGCGCGGCCGGCATCGTCATCATGCCGAGCGGGTCGATCTGGGCGCGCAGATGACCACGGGCGCGGTAAGAATTGACCAGCTTGCGCACCGCCGATTGCTTCTCGGCGTAGGCATCGGTGGCAGTGCCCGATACCACCGCTGGGCGCAGTTTGGCGGCGCGTGCAAACTGCGCGATGATCGGCGCGTGCGGCAGGTCACCGGCTTCACGGCCGTGATAAGTGCTGAAGCGCTGAGCCCACTCGGCGCTGACTTGGGTTTCGTCCTGTAACCAGGATTCGTAAAGTTGCTCGACATAGGCCGCGCTGCCGCTGCCCAGCTCGGAAGAAGCACGCATGGTTTCGATCAGGCTCACCGTCTCTCGCTTCGCTGACTTGCAGCGGAAAAGTCTATTGAAACAAATGGTTGGGGTCTGCCGCAGGGGCGGACGGCGGTCGCAGAGTATAGCGGCGAAAGCGTCTCGGTTGCCGCCTGCATGCGTATTGCCCGCAGATTTTCAGCAGGCGGGGTGGGGAGCAACCGGAGACGAACCTGCGGTCCGCAGGATTTAGCCGATGCCCGAGTCGTCAACCTCATGCTCCCTTCGTGGACCCACCTGACTGGAGCGCCGTATGCGGGGCTGTCAACAGCGGAGCTGGTCAATCCGCCCGTACGGTTCGGAGGGCTAAGGCGTCGCGCAAAAATAACTTAGGCGTCGCGCAAAAATAACTTACCCATCTTGCTGGTTCTTTCGCCCGCCTGCGTCGTTGCACAAAGCGTCACATAGTCCGACTATGCTCCCCTTTGTGCGCATTGCAGGCGAACGAAAGTCCGGCGCAATCTGCGCAAGTTATTTCTGCGCGACGCCTAAGAATCACCACCATCTCGTTCACCGCCAACCTATGTGCGGCGGGGTGGGGCGGTCGCCAGCCAGGTGTCGCGCAGGTGGCGGAGCAGTTCGAGCAGGCTACTGAAGTCGGTCGGCTTGCTGAAGAAAGCGTTGGCGCCCAATTGCAAGCTGCGGATGCGGTCGCGTTCGGCGTGAGAGGTGCTGAGAATGACCACCGGCAAGTGCTGCAATCGGGGATCGCGGCGAATCTCGATCAGCGCCTGAAAGCCATCCATCACCGGCATATTCAGATCCAGCAGCACCAGCGCGGGCAGCGACTCAGCAGCGTCGGCGCCACCGGCTTGCGCACGCAAGCCAGCGAGCAACTCGGCGCCGTTCAAGAAATAGGTCAAGGGGTGGGCAATGCCACACTCGCGCCAAGCTTCGCGCAGCAGCTCGCGATCATCGGGGTCGTCGTCGGTAATGGCAATGCTGGAGAGTGGTGTTGGCACGGTAAAAACATAGCAGAACGGCAACGGGTTGCGACACCGAAACTCGCCAAAATCACGCTAATTTTTTGCGGGATGGGTAGCGCCGCTGATCGCGTTGAGAGGCGTGTCCAGGATTACTGAGAGGGCGCTGCTGCGTCTGTTAGTTGCGCGCTGCGGGGGGGGGGGCTACTTGCCGCTCTGGCAGGATCAGCGTGAAGGTGGCGGGGGGGGGGGGGCTACTTGCCGCTCTGGCAGGATCAGCGTGAAGGTGGCACCGTGGCCGGGCTCGCTGCTGGCGCGGATTTCCCCATGGTGACGGTCAACGATGCGGCGCACGATCGCCAGGCCAATGCCGGTGCCGGGAAATTGTTCGCGGCTGTGCAGGCGCTTGAACGGCGCGAAAATGGATTCTGCGTATTCGGCAGCAAAGCCAATGCCATCGTCCTGGATGCGCAACTGCCAGCGCGCGACATCGCCACGATGGCGAACTTTGGTCGCGCTGATCTGAATCTCCGGTCGCTGCCCGGGCGTGTGGAACTTGAGCGCGTTGCTGAGCAAGTTTTGCAGCAGTTGTCGCAACTGGCTGGCATCGCCGTCGATGGTTGGCAACGGTCCGACGGTGATTTGCGCGGCACTGGCTTCGATGCTGGCGGACAGGTCGTCGATCACGCCCTGGAGCAAACTGCCCAGGTCCACCGGTAGCGTCAGCAATGGCGCGCTGCCCACCCGCGAATAAGCGAGCAGATCGTCGATCAGGTTCTGCATGCGTGCGGCGGCGTGGCTACTGCGTTCCAGGTAGTCCTTGGCCTTGTCGCTGAAAGGTTGATCGGGGAGCGTCAGCAAACGATCAGCGAAGGTGCGAATCTTGCGCAGCGGCTCTTGCAGATCATGCGAGGCAACGAAAGCAAAATCCTGCAATTCGCGGTTGCGTGCATCCAGATCGGTGAGGGTTTGCTGAAGCTGCAACTCGACCCGGCGGCGCTCGCTGATGTCGCGCACCACGCCTTGCAGAATCGGCTGGCCATCCAGCGTCATCGCGGTCAACACCACTTCGACCGGAAACTCCTCGCCGTTATCCAGGCGCTGATGGATCCATTCAAAACGCTGACCGCCGGTGGCGAGCGCGGCGGCGATATGGGCATCGGCGGCCGCCTGAGAATCGCTGCCATCGGCTTGCTTGGCTGGAGATAGCGCCGCTGGGTGCAGTCCGAGCAACTGCGGTTTGGTCTGACCGCCAAAGCCATCGAGGGCTGCTTGATTGCAATCCAGAAGACCGTTGGTGTCGAGGATAAATACCATGTCGCCGCCGTGATCGAACAACGTGCGAAACCGGGTTTCCGAGCGGTTCAACGCTTCATCGGCCAGGCGCCGTTCCAGTTCCTCTGCGGCGCGCAACGCCACCAGACGCAAGGTGCGCTCGACGCGCTGCGGCTCGGCCAGCGGCCGCGGTCCAAAACCGGTGACCAGGCCAATGACTCGATGACGCGTATCGCGCAGGGTGATGCCGATAAAGCTTTCGGCCTTGAAAGATGCCAGGTTTTGGGCTTCGGGATAAAGCGCGCAGACGCCACTGGGAAAGTAGCAAAAGTCGGTTGCGGCCAGATCGCTGCAAGGGGTGCCGACCAGGCTGTAGCGGATGTTGTCCAAAAAGTTGCCAGCGTGGAAAAAGGTTTCGGAGCTGGCACTTTGGCCATCGGTCAACAGGCGGGCGATAACCACATAATCCAGGTCCAATGTGCTGGCCAGAAAGCGGGTCAGTGATTGCAGGAAATCCTCGCCGCCTTCGGTCGCGCTGACCTGCGACAGGAAGTGCTGCACTTCGGCGATTTGGCGCGCTTCGGTAATGTCCTCGTGGGCGCCGGTGATGTGCTGCAGTTGGCCGCTGGCATCGCGCAGCGTCGTGGCGCGCATGCGGAACCAATGCCAACTGCCATCTTTGTGGCGCAGGCGATGTTCCAGTTCAATGGCACCGGTGGCGGTGGCGGACTCGGCATTGAGTGCGGCGTAGAACGCCTGCTCGTCCTGCGGGTGCAGCCGCGTGGCCCATTCCGCGAACTGGTTGCCGAGTTCGGTGTCGGCATAGCCCAGCAGGCGTTTCCACAACGGCGACAGGTAGACCCGACCGGATTCCAGATTCCAGTCCCAGATACCGGTGTTGGCGGCGGCCACGGCGCGGGCAAAACGTTGTTCACTGATCGCCAGTTGCTCAGTAGACTGCTGGCGCTCCAGGGCGAGACTGGCCAGATCGGCACCGTGGGCGATCTCCTGGAGTTCGGTCGCGCTGGCGCTGCGCGGTGAGCGGAAATAAAAGGCAAAAGTGCCCAATACCAGCCCGCTACTGGCGCGGATCGGCATCGACCAGCAGGCCTGCAGGCCGTGACCTAGCGCCAGTTCGCGGTAATCCGCCCAGAGCGGATCGCTGGCGATATCGGCAACGATCACGGTTTGGTTGGTATAGGCGGCGGTACCGCAGGAGCCTGCCTGCGGACCGATCTCGGCGCCATCGATGGCCGCGCAATAGTCGGCTGGCAAGTGCGGCGCGGCGCCGTGGCGCAGGTGGCGCTGGTCGGGATCGAGCAACAACACCGAGCCGATCATGCCGGGGAGCAACTGCTCGTAGCCCTGCAACAACTGGCTCAGAAGATCCGGTAGCGGCGCATTGCGGGCGATCAACTCCAGCACGATACGGTCGTTTTCGCTGCTGATCTGCAGTTGTTTGCGCGCGCTGATGTCCTGGCCGATGGAAATGAAATGCCCGATGCGGCCCGCTGCGTCCAACACCGGGGTGATGTATTTTTCTTCGGTGTAGTGGCTGTGATCCTTGCGCCGATTGACCAGCTCACCACGCCACGATTGACCGGCCAGCAGCGTGGCCCACATTTGCTGGTACAACGCGGTGGACTGCCGCCCCGACTTGACCAGCTCGCGTGGATTTTTGCCCAGCGCCTCGGCTTGCGAGTAGCCGGTGATGGTGGTGAACGCGGCATTTACCCATTGGATGGCGCCGCTATGGTCGGTGATGACAATCGAATTGGCAGCGGCGTCGAGTGCCGATGCTTGCAACTGCATTTTTTCCTCAAACTGCTTGCGCGCACTGATGTCTTGCTTTACGGCAACAAAATGGCGGATCACGCCCTCGGCATCGCGGACCGGTGTGACCGTCTGAGCTTCGGTGTACAGGCTGCCGTCTTTGCGCCGATTGATCAGCTCGCCAGACCAGACTTCGCCACCGAGGATGGTTTGCCAAAGTTGCTGATAAAAGGCCGCGGATTGCTTGCCGGAGTTGACCAGGTCGCGCGGATGCTTGCCGATGGCCTCGGTGCTGGTATAGCCGGTCAGCGCGGTGAACGCGGGATTGACCCATTCGACGGCGCCCACGGCATCGGTAATCAGCACACCATTGGCGCAGGCCTGCAAGGCGGCGCTGCGCAGAAAGTGCTGGTCTTGGTCCTGTTTGTGTTTGGTGATATCGCGAGCGACCCAAAGGATGGCGTCGTGGCTTTCTGGCAGTGTTGTTATCCAGGCCGAATACCAGCGCTGCTGCGTTCCCTCGCCATAGACATATTCCACTTCTTCGGCGGTGCCGCTATCGAGCACCTGGAGGATGATCTGCTGGAAGTGCGCGGCTTGTGCGGCGGGCAAGACATCGCACAGTCGGTGGCCAAGCAGCGCTTTGCGAATGTTGGGCAGGTCGGCAAAACGGGTGTCGGCAACTTCCCGATATACACCCTCACGATCAATCACCAAAACCAGCTCGGTCATGCACTGAACAATGGTTTGGTAGCGGCTTTCGATCAAGCCGCTGCGGGCCAAACATGACCACCAATGACGAAACCGGCGCAGCATCTCCATCGCCTCAACCGCTCTGGATGCTGCGGCCGATCACCGGCGTGTCGGCGTCGGCGTCAGCGCGGGTGGCGCGCTGGCCGCTGGTCAGTTCGTAGCGCCGGAACGCGTCGGCGACCTGGGCGCGCAGGTCGGCATCGTCCCAGGGTTTGGTCAGAAACTTGTAGAGCGCGCCGCGATTGATCGCCTCGGTAACGCTGGAGAGTTCGGTAAAACCGCTGAGCACCATGCGCACGGTCTCCGGATAAATCTCTTTGACCCGGCTCAAGAACTCGGTGCCGCTCATGACCGGCATGCGTTGATCGGACAAGATCACCTGCACGTCGTTTTTGGCCAGCAACTCAAAACCCTCGGCGGCGCTGCTCGCTTCCAGCAGGTGATAACCGTCGCGACGCAGCAGCCGCAGCAGGGAGCGGCGGACGTTTTCCTCGTCATCGACAATCAACAGGCAGCGGCCATGGTCCGTTTGTTCGCTGTTGTGGTCTGCGAAACCGTGGCCTTGCAGCAGTTCCGGTACCTGCTCGGCGGCGACCGCTGGCGAAAAGTAATGGCCCTGAAACTCATCGCAATGGTGGCGCCGCAGATAGCTGCACTGGGCCTCGGTTTCGACGCCTTCGGCGACCACGCGCAGCCCCAAGTGGTGGCCGATGGCGATCATCGTGCGCACCAGCACGGCATCGGTGCCATCGCTGGTGATGTCGGCGATAAAGGTTTGGTCGATCTTGAGTTTGTCGAGCGGAAAATGCTGCAAATAGCTGAGACTGGAATAACCGGTGCCGAAATCGTCCAGACTGAGATGCATGCCCAGCCGTTTGAGCGCTTGCATCTGCTGCACGGCACGATCGGCATTGTCCATGAAGGTGCTTTCGGTGAGTTCCAGTTCCAGCATGGCCGGATCGATGCCGGCTTCGATGATCGCGTTTTGCACGGTGTCGACAAAATCCGCGCGCTGCATCTGCACCGCCGAGACATTGACGCCGACGACGAAATTGCTGAAACCGGCATCGTGCCATTGCCGGATTTGCTGGCAGGCCTCGCGCAACACCCAAGCGCCGATTTGCAGGATCAGACCGCTGTCTTCGGCAATCGGGATAAAACGCGTGGGCAGCAGCAGGCCGAACTGCGGACTGCTCCAGCGGATCAACGCTTCCAGGCCGACCAGCGCGCCGTTTTGGGCGTTGACCTGGGGCTGATAGTGCAGCACAAACTCGTTGCGGCGCAGGGCATCGCGCAGTTGACCGCCGAGCAACTGGCGATTTTCCATCGACGCCAGCATCTCGTGGCTGAACACCGCCGCCGTGTTACGACCGCTTTGCTTGGCCTGCCGCGAAGCCAATTCGGCTTGCTGGGCCAGCGCCAACACGCTATCGCCACTATCCGGGTAGGCCGCAAGTCCCACCGAAGCCGTCAAATACAAGGTGGTGTTGGCGTCGACCACCAGCGGCTCGGCGATGGCGATACACAGCGCATTGGCGAGCTGCTGCAAGGCAGCGGCCGGATCGACCCGGCTGACGGCCAACACAAACTCATCGCCAGCGTGGTGCAGCACGGTGCCGGTGCTGCCGACCGCAGCCTGCAAGCGCTCGGCCATGCACTTCAGCGCGGCGTCGCCGATGGCAAAGCCAAGGGTGTCATTGATCGAGCTGAAACGGTCCAGATTGACGAACAACAGCACCAGGCGCTGGCCGTGGTCGCGGGCATCGCCCAGTAGTTCGGTCAGCAGCGCACTGGCGCTGGCGTGGCGTTGCAAACCGCTGATCGGGTCGTGGCTGATGAGTCGATCGCGCTCGGCTTGCAGCGCGACTTGTTCGGTCATATCGGTCTGCGTGCCGACAAAATGCGTGACCTTGCCGTTGTCATCCAGCACCGGTGAAATGCTTAGCCGGTTCCAGAACAAACTGCCATCGCGGCGATAGTTGCGCAGGGTAACGACGCAGCTCTGCTGCGCGGCAATGGCCTGTTGAATGGTCGCGATGCCTGGTTGATCGCGATCTTCCTCTTGCAAGAAATCGCAGTTGTGCCCCAATGCATCGCTGGCGGAATAGCCGGTGAGTGCTTCGAACGCGGGATTGACGTAGACGATCGGCAAACCGGGTGCCAGCGCATCGACGATCAGCACGCCATCATCGGTGGCTTCTACGGCGCGTTTGAGCATGGCGAGTTGCCTGGCATCGGCGGTTTGCCGGGTGACATCGTGCAGGGTGAGGATATGCGCGGCTTGGCCTTGCCAATCGGTGCTGCTGCTGCGCAGGTCAATCAGGTGGGCGACGCCGGCCGGGTCGGCAAGTTCGATGCGCTCGCCGATGGCGTTGCTGAAGCTGGCCGGCAACGGCGCCCCCACGCCTTCGTCTTTGGCCAGGCCGAGCAAGCTGCTGGCGACCGGATTGGCAAACAGCATTCGGCAATCGTCGGATACCACCATCAGGCCATCGCCCAGGTCATCGAGCACCTGACGCAGGGTGGCTTCGCTGGTCTTGAGCGCGGTTTCGGCGGCGATGCGGGCGGAAATATCCGGCAGCAGGGCCAAGCGCACGGTGCAGCCATCGATTTCCAGGTCGGTGAGGGTGACATCGACGAAAAGTCGGCTGCCGTCTTTGCGCCGATGCTGCCAGATGCCTGCGTTGAACACGCCTTCGATGGTGGGGTGGTCATGCTGGAACGCCAAAAATTGTTCGATTTGCTCCGGCGATCGCAGGTCCGACGAGGTCAAGGTCAGTAACTCTTCGCGGCGGTAGCCATATTGCTGGATCGCCGCCTGATTGGCCGCCGTGATGCGCAGGCTGGTCGGGTCGTTAATCAGCATCGGCATCGGGTTATTCTCAAACAGCACGCGATAATCGCGTTCCCGATCCGTCAGGGCAAGGCCAAGCCGGTGCCGCTCTACCGCATAACGCAGACTGCGTTGCAGGGTCTTGGCATAGAGCCCGGCCTTGACCAGAAAATCGCTGGCACCGGCGTGCAGACAAAGCGCATCGACCTCGGCACTGCTGTGCCCGGTCAGCATAATCATCGGCGGGCGACGGGGCAGATCGGCGCTGGCTTTGAGCAAATCGACGCCGGTATGCGCGCCGAGCTGAAAATCGATCAGCGCGGCGTCGTAGTGATTGGCGTTGAGCTTGGCCAAGCCTGCTTCATAGCTGGCGACGCTATCGACCTGGTAGCAGGCGGCGTCGTCCATGGTCTCAAACAGGTCGGCGACCAGCAGGCGGTCATCGGCATCGTCGTCGACCAGCAAAATCCGCAGCGGTGATTGCGCAGTGCCCATGGAATCCTCGGTGTTGCCATGCCGATGGTGCGTTCTGGCGGCAAGTATGGCGCATCTGGATGGGACGGCACTCCGTGTAGATACCTATTTTGCCGACCGGTGTGGTGGGAGCGTCGGGCTCAGTCGCGACTAATCCGGTTCGTGCCTATCAGTTGTGGGTGCACCGACAAGCGTCGCGAATGCTTGGCAGTTTGCACAAATCGCGACGCTGATCGACGCTGCCGCATAGCCCGCTCCCACAGTGGCCAGCCGACAGCAGCGCCCAACCAAGCCAGAGGCGGGCGCGGTTTGAGGGGTTCGCGTTGGGGTGGGGTTTGTTGGGGTTCGCTGCGCTCACCGCCAACCTATGCGCGCTTTGCGCACCGATGCGCGCTGATTCGTTGGCATAGGTTGGGCTTAAGCGCAGCGTAGCGCTGACCGGTGCGCCGCGGTTCCGCTATGCTGGACCGGGTCATCGCCAGCGAGGCTTAAGGAGTCGAGGTGGGAGAGCGATTGCAATCGCTGAGTGGTTTGGACGCGAGCTTCTTGTATCTGGAAGCCGCCGGTACGCCGATGCACGTCGGTTCGCTGATGTTGCTCGCGTTGCCAAAGCGACGTGGCTACGATTTTTATCGCTCGCTGTGCGCGCTGGTCTCGGCGCGGTTGCCGCAAATCCCGACCTTGCGCCGGGTGCTGAAAGCGGCGCCGTTGGGACTCGGGCATCCGCTGTGGATGGAGGTGACCCAGGTCAACCTGCACCAACACATCATCGAGCGACGCTTGCGGGCGCCTGGCAGCGACCGCCAATTGCAGGCGCTGGTGGCGCGCTTGCAGGCAACCGCGCTGCCGCGTGATCGGCCGCTGTGGCAGTTTGTGGTGATCCATGGCCATCACTCGGGTGCGCTGGCGTTCTACACGCGCATTCATCACGCCTTGCTGGACGGTCAGGGTGGCGTGGCGCTGGCCAAATTGTTGCTGGATGGCGAAGCGATTTTCCCCAATCTGCGGCGGGCGGCACCCAGCCCACCGGTGGCGGCGTTGCCGACGCCGGGAGCGGTGGCGCTGGCGCAGACGGCGGCGCGGGCCAGCTTCAGTCAAATCGTGCAACTGTTGAAGGCGCTGCCACCGGCACTGCGGCTGGCGCGGGCCAGTGGCACCAGGGTGATCGGCGATCTGCGGCGAAATCTGTTGTTTGCACCGAAGTCGGTGTTCAATCGGTCGATCGACGACAGCCGCAGTTTTGCCACGCTGTCGTTGCCACTGGCGGAAATCAAGCGACTGGCCAGCGGTTTCGGCGTCAGCCTCAACGATCTGGTGATGGCGCTGTGCGCGCATGCCTTGCGCGCCTGGCTGAAGTCCAAGAAGGCTCTGCCGAGCAAGCCGTTGATTGCGGCGATGCCGATTTCGCTGCGGGCCCATGGGGATTCCGGCGCCAGCAATCAGGTGTCGATGGTGCAGTGTTCGCTGGCGACGCAGATCCGCGATGACCTGGCCCGGCTGCGGGCGATTCAGGCATCGACCGCGCAGATCAAGGATCGCGTGCGGGCCTTTGGCAAGCTGATTCCCACCGATTTTCCGGGGGTGGCGGCACCGCTCTGGGCGACCGGTCTCAGCCGCTGGTGGGGCGCCGACGGCAACGCCGAACGGCTGCCGATTCTGGCCAATCTGGTGATTTCCAATGTTCCCGGTCCGGCTTTGCCGCTGTATCTGGCAGGCGCACGCTTGCTGCACAATTACCCGGTTTCGATCGTGACCCATGGCTTGGGGCTGAACATCACCCTGCAAAGTTATGCCGGCCAACTGGAGTTCGGTATCCTCAGCTGCCAACAGGCGATGGCCGACGCGAGTGCGCTGTCGGCGTTGTTGGAAACTGCGGTACAGGCTTATGCGGAGTTGCTGGCTGATGAAAGTAAAAGCTGATTCCAGATGGCGTCGCCGCCCGCGCGATTGGCAGCGCGAGCCGCCGTCTGCCTTGTTGCTGGCGCTGGAGGGCCGGGCCATTTTCGAGTGGTCGGCGCTGCTGTTGGCCTGGCCCTGGTTGGGTCGCGCGCCGCACGGTGATGGCCATCCGGTGTTGGTGCTGCCGGGCTTGTTGGCCAGCGACGCCAGCACCTTGCCGATCCGCGGATTGCTCGATCGCCTCGGCTTTGTCAGCCATCCCTGGGAACTCGGCATGAATCGCGGCCCGGTCAAGGGCGTGATTGGCAAACTCAGCAAGCGCGTGCGCGATCTTTCCAAACAATCCGGGCGCAAAGTCAGTTTGGTCGGATGGTCGATGGGTGGCGCGATGGCGCATGGGCTGGCGCTGGCGATGCCCGACCGCGTGCGCAGCGTCATCACCATGGGGTCGCCACTGGACGGACACCCGCATTCGACCCATGCCTGGCGGGTCTTTGAGCAAGTGAGCGGTTTGCAAGCCGACGACGAACAACTGCATGATTTGATGGGGCTGCCGGCGCTGGTGCCAACCACCAATATTCTCAGCAAAAGCGATGGCATCGTGCATTGGCGCAGCAGCATGCTGCCGCCGAGTGCGCTGTCGGAGACCATCGAAGTGAGCGCCAGCCATCTTGGTCTGGGCGTACATCCGGCGGTGTTGTGGATGATCGCCGAACGCTTGGCGCAAGCCGAGGGGGCGTGGCGGCCATTTGTGCGGTCGGGTCCCTGGCGCAGTTTCTGGTTTCGCGACCCACGGCGGCTGCGGATCGATGATTTGTATGCGCGCGCCCAGCGCCGGGTGACCGAGGCTGCGCTGACGCGCGCAGAAACTACCGACACCGGTAGCGACCGATTGCTCAAAGATCACCATAACGACGGCGTTTGACTTCGATCAAGGGGCAGCCGCCAGCAGCGGTCCAGTCTGGCGTCCACACGGCAATGGGCCAACGGGAGAGCAGCATGTTCAAACACATTCTGGTAGCAAGCGATGGCAGTGAACTGGCGCAATCGGCGTTGACCAAGGCGGTGGCGTTGGCCAAGGCGCTGAACGCCGAACTTTCTGTGGTCTGGGTGGCCGAGCCTTATGCCCCACAGATCCTGGCGGGTACGCCCTATCCATTTGTGCCGGTGATGAGCAGCGCCGAGTTCGAACAACAGTGCCAGGACATCGCCACGCGGCTGTTCGCTGACTGCCGTGCCATCGCCGCCAAGGCGGGCATGGCCGAAATCCACACGCTACGTGAAACCGCCCTGCAGCCGTATCTGGGCATCCTTGCCGCCGCCAGGAATCATGCCTGCGACTTGCTGGTGATGGCCTCACATGGTCGCCGCGGCATCAGTGCCCTGGTGCTGGGCAGCGAAACCCAAAAGATATTGGCGCATACCCAATTACCGGTGCTGGTGGTGCGCTGAACCAGACCAAGGGTGAGTCCGATGCCGGTGGCCTGAAGCGGCAACTGGTTCCGGGTCGAGCCGTAGACCGGCTCCGGGCGCGCAATGGTAGGTCGGCTCAAGGCGCGTAGGTAGGTCGGCTCAAGGCGCGTAGCGCCGGAGCCGACATCTTCAGCAGTGGCGCCGACCCGCGCGTTGTCGGCTCCGCGCCTGCGGCGCTTGAGCCGACCTACTCAAAGCGCTTAAGTGGTAGGTCGGCTCAAGGCGCGTAGCGCCGGAGCCGACATTTCACTATGCGCACAGCTTTTTTGCAGTCGATCAATGATCGTACGCCGCTTCGCCGTGCGAGCTGATGTCCAGGCCTTCGCGCTCCTGCTCCTGGGTGACGCGTAGCCCAACCATCGAGTCGGCCAGTTTGAACGCGATCAAGGCCACGGTGCCAGACCAGACCAAGGTGAGTCCGATGCCGGTGGCCTGAATCTGCAACTGGCTCCAGATCGAATAGACCGGACTCACGTCGTTGGCCAGGTAGTCCCAAATCCCGGTGCCACCCAGACTGGGCGCGGCAAACACCGCTGTGAGCAGGGCACCGACCATGCCGCCGATGCCATGGACGCCAAAGACGTCGAGCGCATCATCGGCACGCAGCAAGCGCTTCAATCCGTTGACGCCCCAGAAGCAGGCGAAGCCGCCAGCGCAGCCGATCAGCAGGGCGCCGCCGAGCCCGACAAAGCCAGCCGCCGGGGTGATGGCAACCAAACCCGCCACCGCGCCGGAGGCCGCGCCCAACATCGACGGCTTGCCCTTGCCGATCCACTCGCCGACAAGCCAGGCGAGCACCGCCGCAGCGGGCGCAATCAAGGTATTGACGAAGGCGAGTCCGGCAACCGCATTGGCTTCCAGTGCCGAACCGGCGTTGAAGCCGAACCAACCCACCCAGAGCATGGAAGCACCGGCCATGGTCAGGGTTAGATTGTGCGGTTTGATGGCTTCACGGCCATAGCCGAGACGCTGGCCTACCAGATAGGCGCCGACCAGACCGGCGCTGGCGGCATTGATATGCACCACCGTGCCACCAGCGAAATCGAGCGCGCCACGGGCGAATAAAAAGCCGGCGCTGGCATTCGCGGCGGCGGCTGACGCCGCGTCCAGATAAGCATCGGGTCCGGGGAAAAACCAGACCATGTGCGCCATCGGGGTATAGGCAAAGGTAAACCAGATCACGGTGAAGATCAGTACCGCCGAGAACTTGATGCGTTCGGCAAAGGCGCCGACGATCAAGGCGCAGGTGATCGCCGCGAATGCGGCCTGAAAGGCAAAGAACACCAGTTCCGGAATCACCACGCCACGCGAAAACGTCGCGGCGTTGGCGGCGGCATCGAGCCCCTTCATCAACAGTCGATCGGTGCCGCCGAAAAAGGCGTTGCCGGTGGTAAACGCCAGGCTGTAGCCGTAGAGCGTCCACAGCACCACGACCAGGGCGAAGACGACGAAACACTGGATCAATACCGACAGCATGTTTTTGCTGCGTACCAGTCCGCCATAAAACAGTCCGAGGCCCGGCAGGGTCATGAAAATGACGATGATCGTACACAGCATCATCCAGGCGCTGTCGCCCTTGTTGGGGGTCGGCGCCGCGCTGGCTGCGGCCGGGGCAATCGCTGCGGGCGCCGTCGCGGTCAAGGTGGCGTCGCTGGCTTGGGTCGGCACGGTGCTGGCACCGGTGCTGGTGGAGTCAACGCCTGGCGCGACCGCTTGGGCGCTGACGGCGAACGCAGTGCTCGCCGCGACGGCCAGCATCAAGACCAGCATCAAGGAGCGTTTCATGCTCAAAACCTCGAAAAAGTTAAACGGCGTCATCGTCGATTTCTCCGGTGCGGATACGGATGGCTGACACGATCTCGCTGACAAAGATTTTGCCGTCGCCGACTTTGTCGGTGCGTGCGCTGACCAGGATGGCTTCTACGGCGGCATCGACGGTGGCGTCGGCGACCACCGCTTCCAGTTTGATTTTTGGCAGGAAGTCGACCACGTACTCGGCCCCGCGATAAAGTTCGGTGTGGCCTTTCTGACGGCCGTAGCCCTTGACCTCGGTGACGGTAAGGCCATTGACCCCGGCCTCGGCCAGCGCCTCGCGAACGTCATCGAGCTTGAAAGTGCGAACAATGGCGGTGATCAATTTCATCGGCGGCAGCTCCGGTGGCGAAAGCGGTGCCGAACCGCCTGGACGGTGGCAGTTCGGGATCGCGGTGGATGGGTGGGTCCGGGCTGGACCAACGCAATCGCCGTGCCAGCGGCTAAGTGTTTGATTATTATGGCTACTACTTTTATGGGCCAGACGGTTCGCACGAATGTGGTGCGATAGCGGCGGAATTATGCATTGATGCGGTGCATTAAAGCCGCCTGATTGCTTGACTCAAGTGCTTACCGAACTCCACCGATGGCCGATGGCGCTACCGACGAATGACCGTGGCGGATGCGCTAAACTTGGCAATTGCCGCGCACGCCCGACGACTGCGGGTGGTAAGGCGGCGTGCCACCAGCCCAGAATGCCCGCTCGCCCAAGGAACCCTCATGGACTTTGCCTTCACCGAAGAACAGTTGTTGATTCAGGACGTTGCCCGCCGCATCGCCAAGGAAAAAATCGCCCCGAGCGCGGCTCATTTCGATGAAGTCGGCGAGTTCCCGTTAGCCAATATCCAGCTTTTGGGGGCCAACGGTCTGATGGGTATCGAGGTACCGGATTGTTACGGTGGCGCCGGCATGGACCCGATTGCCTATGTCCTGGCGATGATCGAGATTGCCGCCGCTGACTGTGCCCATTCGACCATCATGTCGGTAAATAACTCGCTGTTTTGCAATGGCATTCTCAAGAATGGCAGTGAAGCGCAGAAGCAGAAATATGTCCGCGCGGTCGCCAGTGGCGCGGCGATTGGTGCCTATGCGCTGACCGAACCGCAGTCCGGTTCCGATGCCTCGGCGATGCGTTGTCGCGCCCAGCGTCAAGCCGATGGCAGCTACCTGGTCAACGGCAAGAAGAGCTGGATCACCTCCGGCCCGGTCGCCAAATACATCAACCTGTTTGCCATGACCGACCCCAGCAAGGGCACCAAGGGCATCAGTGCATTTTTGATTGACACCGAGCAACCAGGTTTCCTGCGTGGCAAGACCGAGCCCAAACTCGGCATTCGCGCATCGGCGACCTGCGAGATTGAGTTTCAGGACTATCGGGTAGCGGCGGAAGATTTGCTCGGTGTCGAAGGCGAGGGCTTCAAGATCGCCATGAGTGTGCTCGACGCCGGCCGTATCGGCATCGCCGCACAAGCGGTGGGATTGGCGCGGGCGGCGTACCAGGCGGCGGTCGCCTATGTGCGTGAACGCAAAAGTTTTGGCCATCCGATTGGCTCGTTCCAGATGATTCAGTCGAAGATCGCTGATATGAAATGCCGCCTCGATGCCGCCTGGCTGTTGACCCTGCGCGCAGCCTGGGCCAAAGCAGAGGCGGAAAAAACCGGGGCCCGTTACAGCACCGAGGCGTCGGTTGCCAAACTCACCGCGTCGGAAGCGGCGATGTTCATCACCCATCAAGCGCTGCAGATCCACGGTGGCATGGGTTACTCGCGTGAATTGCCGCTGGAACGCTATTTTCGCGATGCCAAGATCACCGAGATTTACGAAGGCACCAATGAAATCCAGCGCTTGGTGATCGCGCGTAACGAGACCGGTTTGCGCTGAGGCGCCAGCGCGTGCGGCCAGGCTAGTTGGCGCTGGCCTTGCTGCCGCGCAATTTGCGGACGATGGCGTTGAGCGCACGATCCACCAAGCCGACGCCCTCGAGCACCTGCAATTGACCCGCATTGAGCAGGTTCGCCAAGTCCTCGGCGCTGTACTCGCCGGATTTGACGCCGTTGCGGTTAACGAACAAGTACTGAGATCGCACCGTGCTGACCCACAGCAACTTGGATCGTTCGCTGCTGCCATCGGCACGCAGGAACTCCATCCAGATTCCCGGTTTGAACTTCTGCACGGTGACGCTGGCGGCGTCATCACCGGGGAGTGGTGCCGGGGCTTGCAGGGCCGTCGTTTCCGGGGTGTAGACGACCTCGTTGCTGCCAGTGCCGAAACGAATTTCCAGATGATCGATGATCGGCGGATCGTTGCTGGGTAACGCCTGGATCGCGCCGGGTGAGGGCTGTGCCGGCGGTGCTGGGCTGATCGAAGACTTCGCCGTCGGCGCCGCCTCGCCCGGGGTCGACGCCACTTCGAGTTGACCCTTTTCGCTTTCGGCGTTCAGTAGTTCGGCGATTCCGGACCAGAGTTCATCGATGTCTTCTTCATGCAAACCGAGGGCGATCAAACCGTGCTTGAGGATCTGTTCGACTTCGGCCATCGCCTCGCCGGAGGTGGTTTCTTCAGCAATTCGCCGGGGCGCGTCGGCCAGCATTTCGACGACGCGGATCGCGTCTTTCCACTGCACCGAGTCCTGACCGTTACGCAGGTGCGTCATCACCAGATAGTTGGACCAGCGTTTGGTCAGCAGGTCGCGCAGGCGCGATGGCATCGACTTGCCGTCCACCCGCTGCAGCAGTTCGAGCGCTGTTGCTTTTTGCGCTTGCTCCAGTCGTTCGCGGCCCCGGGCGGCTTCGGTGGTGCGCTTTTCGGCAACATCGGCGCGCCGCCGTTGACCGTTGAGTAGTTCGTCGAGTTGTTTGCGGGCGCGATCGAACACGCCAATATCCTGGTCAAAATCGGTAATCACCGAGCGCACCAGCGACTCGATGGCAAGGTACAAGCTGCGGTCGCGATCGGTGCTAGCACTCCAGCCCAGCGCCGCGGTCGCCAGATCGTCGAGCAGCGCGCGGGCCGGATGGTCTTTGCGGGCGACAAAAGTAGGATCGACCAAAGCGACTTTCAGGTACGGGATCTGCAGACGACTGAGCAGAGATTTCAACTCGCCGGGCAGATGGCGATCTTCGATCGCGTAGTCGAACAGCATGCCGACCAGATTAAGCGCGGTTTCATCGAAGTGGCGCAGCGAACTGGCGGCGTCGCCGCCGACCAGGCCACGGGCGCGCTGGAGTACCTGAGCCCGGGTTTGTTCGGTATTCAGCTCGGCATTGGCGCCGCCGAGATGCTCGGCCTGCAGCATCGACAGGGCGTTCATCAGCGCTTGTGGATCAATCACCGGGGATGTTGCAGCGCCGCCTGGAGCGCCGGGATAGCGGGCAAAACTACCGACCTGGGGCACCCCGTAATTTGGCCCGGTGGGCACATTCTGGGCGCCGCCACCGAGCAGGCGCAACAACTCGGCGAGTACCGGCGCCACCTCGCCATCGGGGTTGCCAGGCAGTGCCGGGTCGTTGGCATAGGCGCCGGTCTGGCCGGAATAACCCGTATCGGCGTTGCCAGCCATCGGCTCGTTCGGATGGCTGCTTGGCGCCCGGCCCACGCTCGGATTGCGGCCCACTTGATAGCGCAATTCGGGGAGGATGCCGGCTTCCGCCAGCAGCCGGTTGGCACGGTCATACAGTGGACCGAGCAGGCCGAGCCAGTGGCGTTCCAGATGCTTGAAAAAAATCAGCCGTACATCCACCGGCAAATCGGCGGGGGCAAAGGCTTGCGCCGCAGCGGCAGCCAACTGCGCTGGCGCGGCCGGATTGTTGCTGCCATTGACTTGGGATAGCGATAACGCTTGACCGACGCGCTGGTGCAGCGCATGCAGCGGCCGGGCAAATGCCGCGTAGCAGCGGTCAACCAGAGACACCACCGCCAGGCTTTCTTCCAGGGCATCGGTCTCGACCAGCGAAAGTTCGGCGCTGCTGTCCCGCGGACCACTGCCATCGCCATGTTGGCTGTTCGGCAGTTTGCCGGACAACAAGCCATCGAGACTGGCGCGAACCCGGGTGGCGAACAGGCTGTTGATCGACATCCGCTGCAAACGCAGGGTGCGCATCGAATCAAAATGCGTGTTCTGCTGCATGCTCGATACCGACTTGTCAGCAAGGTCGAACAGATAGTCGTCGGTGGATTGCAAGGCGGCATCCAGCGAAGCAAACAGGCCCTTCTGAAACTCTTCGTCGAAAGCGCGCGCCACCGCAGCCGCACCGCCGGTATGCGAAAGCGTCGGCGGCCGCAGCGGTATCACCTCAGCATGATGGGATCGTTCCTGCATGGTCGGGTCTGGCGGATCGTTCAAAATGGCCTCAGATTTTAGAAGGATCGGGCGCGACCGGTGTGAACTCTGTCACAAACTGGCTGCCCATTTTGGCACGGTCGGATCGACGGCTATGGATTCAGGCTGGAGGGTCGCCGGGCACTGTCGGCAGCAGGCTGGGGGAGTGGCGTCGGGGCAGTCGCTGCTGAAGGCACTCCGGCAATCTGGGTGGTGACGGTAGCACTCACCGCCGGTGGCGACGGTGGCGACGGAAATCTTGCCATTTGCTGATCTGTGGTTCGCGCCGAGTGTCAAGTAGCCTTCTGACCGGGAAGTTCCGCCTGTGGCGCGGTAAAACTCGCGGAATCCGACAAAAAAAGCGGATGCCGAGCGCACCGGAATGAGCGGCGCATCCAGCGCCAGTTCTGGGGAGGAGAGGGGGAGTTCGCGTTGATTGGGCATGAGGTCAGCCGGTCAGGGATACCAGTTGGACTACAATGCTTGGCATTGAGACTACAAATGGCGTTGGCACGATGGAAACTTCGGTACGTGGACTAAAAGCGCATCTGTCCGAATACCTGCGCCATGTCGCGGCGGGCGAGGAGGTGGTGGTGACCTCGCACGGCAAGCCGGTGGCGCGCCTGACGGCAGTGATGCCACGTGCTTTGACTGATGCCGAACTGGAAGCGGAAGCCATCGCCAAACTGGAGGCACTGCCTTGGATACGGCCCGGACGGGGCGGCAAGGTGATGGGATCAAGCCGACCGATGGCGGTGGCGGGCGCTGGATCGGCCAGCGAGGAGATCTTGGCATGGCTGCGGGATTGACTTGCTACTTCGATACTTCCGCCCTGCTCAAGTTGTATCTGGAGGAGGCCGAATCGGCGCGCATGCGAAGTGCTACAGCAGCGGCAACCTTCGCTTTCACACACCTGATCACCTACGCCGAAATGCGTGCGGGCTTGGCCCAGGCCGCACGTTTGCGCCGGATCGCAATTCGAAACCGACTGGTCTGAACTGCGCGTCATCACCCCGAACGAAACCCACATCCGCCGCGCCGGCGAGCTTGCCCAGCGCTTCGGCCTGCGCGGCTACGACAGCGTCCACCTGGCAGCGGCGCAAGCGGTCTGGCAAGCCCTCCCCGGCGTGGATTTCCGCTTCGCGGCGTTCGACGCCCGGTTGATGGCGGCAGCGAAGGCGTTGGGGATGCGGGGGCTGGAATAAGGCGCTTTATGGTTCGCGCCGAGGTGTCAAGCTGGCGGCTAGGCCGCGCCAGCCGCTATGCTTTCGCTGTTTTATTCTTGTCATTGCCGCCCTCGGAGTCGCTCATGTCTATCCAGTCCACCGAACCCAGCCCGGCCGTGCATGGCTTGCTTGCGCAATTGCAGGCAGCCATGGGGTCGGCGCGATTTCGACTCGCCGAACCTTTGGCCAGGCAGTTTTTTCGGCGGATACCGGAAGAAGATTTGGCCACCCGGGCGGCCACTGCTTGGGTCGGCTTGCTTGGTGGCTTGGCGGATTTCATCAACCTGCGCAAACCCGACGCGGCGGCGCTGCGCGTGTTCAATCCGGGCGCGACCGGCGCCGATTGGGGCACCACCCACACCATCGTCGAGATCGTGACCGACGACATGCCGTTCCTGGTGGACTCGGTGAGCATGGCGATTGCTTCGTGCGGGAATCTGGTGCACGCCGTGGTGCATCCGGTGTTGATGATCGAGCGCGATGCCGGTGGAAACCTGCTGTCCATCGCCGAGGAAGGCGCGGCCGGGAGTCGCGGCAAGCTCGAGTCGATCATGCATTTCGAAGTGGACCGACGTGCCGAGCCGGAAGAACTGGAGCGGATCGCACAAGCAGTCGCGCAGGCGCTGCGGCATGTGCGCGCGGCGGTTAGCGATTGGCAGAACATGCGGGATCGGCTGTTGCAAATTGCCGACGCGATGCCGGCGCGCGCCTTGCCGAGCGAAGCCGATGCGCGCCTGGAATTGCAGGCGTTTCTGCGTTGGGTGGCCGAGGATCATTTCACGATACTGGGTTATCGCGAGTATCAGGCGGTGGTGGTCGATGGCCAGGAATTGTTGCGCGCGGTGGCGGGGTCGGGATTGGGTATTTCGCGCGACGCCGAGTCCAAGCCGAGGCCGCTAAAATCCTTGGGCGCTTACAAAGTTTCCGGTGATGTGGCCGAACGTGCGCTGATCATCACCAAGACCAATGCCCGTTCGTTGGTGCATCGCCCCGGCTACATGGATTACCTCGGCGTGCTGCGCTTCGATGCCAATGGCAAGGCGGTGGGTGAGCAGCGTTTTCTCGGTCTGTTCACTTCATCGGCGTATACCGCGCGCCCGTGGATGGTGCCGCTGCTGCGCAAAAAATATGAGAAGTTGATCGAGGATTCTGGACTCAAGCCGGCCGGCCACAGTGGCAAGGCGCTGCGGCATATTCTGGAAACCATGCCGCGCGACGAATTGTTGCAGGCGCCGATCGAAGCACTGTTTCAGACCAGCATTGCGGTGCTCGCGCTGCAGCAACGCCAACGTACCCGGGTATTTGTGCGTCGCGACTTGTACGGACGGTTTTTTTCCTGCCTGGTGTTTCTGCCACGAGATCGCTTCAACCAGGAAATTCGCGAACGCATCGAGACGGCGATGATGCACTCGCTCAATGGCGAACGGCTCGATTCCAATGTGCATATCGGCGACGAAGCGCTGGCCCGCCTGCACCTGATTATCCGACCGCGTTCCGGACAATTGACGAGCTTTGACCCAGCGGCGCTGGAAGCGTCGATTGTGCAGATTGTGCGCAATCGCTACGACGAGCTGCGCGATCTGTTGATCAAGCGTCACGGCGAAGAACAGGGTTTCAAATTGGCCAGCAAGTTCGGCCGCGCTTTGCCCAATGGCTACATCGATCACGCCGGTGCCGAGGTGGCGGCGGCCGATGTCGAAATGGCCGCGTCGCTGCAAGGCGCCGACGGCATTCGCGTCAACTTGTATCGCCAGCCGCACGACGCAGGCGGCAAGCTGTATTTCAAATTGTTCCGCTACGCCGCGCCGATTGCGTTGTCGGAAGTCTTGCCGATCATGGAAAACATGGGCCTGCGGGTGCTCTCGGAACTGCCCTATGAACTAACCCTGACCGCCACCAGCCGAATTTTTATCCAGGATTTCGAGGTCCAGGCGCTGACGGTTGCGGTGGCCGATCCCGAGCAGGTGCGCGAGGCTTTCCAGTCGGCGTTCGAGCATATCTGGCGGCAACAGGCGGAAAGCGACAGCTTCAATCGGTTGATTCTTGGTGTCGGCCTGGATTGGCGCCAGGTCAGCATGCTGCGCAGCTATTGCAAATACCTGCTGCAAACCGGCGTGCCGTTTTCACAGGTCTACATGGAAGAGGCGCTCAATCGCTATCCCCTGGTGGCGCGGCTGTTGGTCGAACTGTTCGAGGTCCGCTTTGATCCCGATCGGGAGACCGCAGCGGTGGCGAAGGCGGCGATCGCCCGCATCGAAAATGCGTTCTCCATTTTGGCGGCGGCGGATCATGCCGCGATCGATCCGGCCCAGGCCAAGCGGTTGCTGGAGTCGTTCCACGGCGGCCGCGACGACCAGTGGCAAGCCTGCGAAAAATTGCTCAAGGGTCTGCTCGACCGCGTCAGCAGTCTTGACGATGACCGCATTTTGCGCAGCTTCCTGGCGGTGATTCGCGCCACTTTGCGCAGCAACTATTTTCAAGCCGGTGCCGGTCAGGAAAAGGACTGCATCAGCTTCAAGCTGGATTCGGCGCGGGTGCCGGACTTGCCCAAGCCGCGTCCGTATCGAGAGATATTCGTCTATAGCCCGCGCGTCGAAGGGGTGCATTTGCGGTTTGGGCCGGTCGCTCGCGGCGGTCTGCGCTGGTCGGATCGGCGCGAGGACTTCCGCACCGAGGTGTTGGGTTTGTGCAAAGCGCAAATGGTCAAAAACACGGTCATCGTGCCGGTCGGTTCCAAAGGCGGATTTTTCGTCAAGCGGCCACCGCTGGGAGCGGATCGTGACGCGCAATTGGCAGAAGGCATCGCTTGCTACCGAATTTTTGTCAATGCGCTGCTCGATCTGACCGATAACCTGGTCGAAGGCAAGGTGACGCATCCCGAGCGTGTGCTGCGGCTCGACGCCGATGACCCGTATCTGGTGGTGGCGGCCGACAAAGGCACGGCCACGTTTTCCGATATCGCCAATTCGGTGTCGGCGGCGCACGGCTTCTGGCTCGGCGATGCATTTGCTTCCGGCGGTTCGCAAGGCTACGACCACAAGGTCATGGGGATCACCGCGAAGGGTGCCTGGGAATCGGTCAAGCGTCATTTTCGTGCGCTCGGGCGGGATTGCCAGAAGCAGAACTTCACCTGCGTCGGTATCGGCGATATGTCCGGCGACGTGTTCGGCAATGGCATGTTGTTGAGCGCGCACAACCAGTTGCTGGCGGCGTTTGATCACCGGCATATCTTTATCGACCCGAGTCCCAACGCCGCCGCCAGTTTGCGCGAGCGCCAGCGCTTGTTCGCGTTGCCGCGTTCCAGCTGGGCGGACTACGACCAGACGCTGATCAGCGCCGGCGGCGGCATTTATCCGCGTTCGGCCAAGGCGATTGAGGTTTCACCGGCGGCCCGGGCGGCGCTCGGCATCGCCAGTACGGCGGCGACGTTGAGCCCGAATGAGTTGATGATTGCGGTCTTGCGGGCGCCGGTCGATCTGCTCTGGAATGGTGGCATCGGCACCTATGTGAAGGCCGTTACCGAAACCCACGCCGACTGTGGTGATCGTGCGAACAATGCCATCCGGGTCAATGGGGGCGAGTTGCGCTGCAAGATTATCGGCGAGGGCGGCAACTTGGGCATGACCCAAAAGGGTCGCGTCGAGGCGGCGTTTGCCGGCGTATTGCTGAATACCGATTTCATCGACAACTCGGCCGGCGTCGATACCTCCGACCACGAAGTCAATATCAAGATTCTGCTCAACGATGCCGTTGCGCGCGGTGAACTCAGCGTGGCGGAGCGCAATACGCTGCTGGTCTCAATGACCGCCGAGGTGGGCGATCTGGTGCTTCGCGACAACCGCCTGCAAAACCAGGCGATCAGCGTGATGGAGCGGATGAGCGTCAAGCGCCTGGGTTCCAAGCAGCATTTCATTCGCACGCTGGAAGCCGCCAATCTGCTGGATCGCGGCTTGGAGTTTCTGCCCAGCGATGCCGAGTTCTCGGATCGGCGGGCGCGCGGCCTTGGCCTGACCCGGCCCGAGCTGTGCGTACTGCTGTCATACGCAAAAATCGTGTTGTTCAACCAAATGCTGGATTCGGATGTGCCCGAGGATCCGTATCTGGCCAAAGAACTGGTGCGCTATTTCCCCAAACCCTTGCAGGAAAAATATCTCGGCCACATGCAGCGCCATCGGCTGCGCCGGGAAATCATCGCCACCCAGGTCACCAATTCAACGGTCAACCGGATGGGCGCGACCTTTGTCATGCGCATGCAGGAAGACACCGGTGAGTCGCCCGGACAAATCGCCAAGGCCTACTCGATCGCGCGCGAAGTGCTGGATACGCGTTCGTTGTGGTCGGCGATCGAAGAGCTGGACGGTGTCGTTCATGGCGACTTGCAAATCGATGCATTGCTCAAGGTGTGGAATCTGATTCGCCATCTGACCCGTTGGCTGCTGAATCTGCGCGACGCCAAACTGGATATTGCCGCGGCGATGACGCGCTATTTCAAGCCGGTGGAAGAGTTGCGACAGCACTTGATCGAGGTGCTCGGCGACGCCGAACGAACCCAGGCCGACAGTGATCGTCAGCAATGGATCAGCGCGGGATTTCCGGCCGCATTGGCGGAGAAGCTCTGCACATTGCCGTTGCTCGCTTCCGCGTTCGACATCATCGAAGTCGCCATCGAACAGAAGGTGCCGATTCGCCGCGCCGCCGAAGTGTATTTCGGGCTGGGCGAGTCGCTTTCACTGAACTGGCTGATGGGCCGAATCGAGGATCTGCCGGTGGAAGGCCGCTGGCACGCGTTGGCACGCGGGGTGTCGCGCGATGAACTGTTTGCGCAACAACGCACGCTGACGGCGCAAGTGCTGGCCAAGGGCGGCGGCGCCGACGGCAAGGCGCTGGTGGCGGCGTGGATGAATCGCGACGATACCGCGCTCAAGTTCACGCTCGGCATGATCAGCGACATGCGCAGTCAAGTGGTGATGGACTACCCGACGGTATCGGTAGCGCTGCGGCGGCTGGCGCAATTGGCGCAGGCCGGCGCACGCGGCTGAGGTGCGGCAAGGGTCGAACCCGGGCGGTCGCCGCCGTGGCCCGCCCGACGACAAATAGCCAAGCGCCCGGGCACTCGTCCAAGCCACCCAAAACCTGGAAACGGCGGCCTAAGGCGTCGCGCAGAAATAACTTGCCCACCTTGCTGGTTCTTTCGCCCGCCTGCGTCGTTGCACAAAGCGTCACATAGTCCGACTATGCTCCCCTTTGTGCGCCTTGCAGGCGAACGAAAGTCCGGCGCAATCTGCGCAAGTTATTTCTGCGCAACGCCTAAGCGCCGGTGGCCAGCGCCTCCACTTTGGCGGCGCAGATCAAATCGTTGGCGGACACGCCACCGACATCGTGCGTGCTGTAGCGCACGTGGCAGTGGCCGTAGCCAATTTCCAGATCGGGGTGGTGGTCTTCGCGGTGCGCGATAAACGCAACGGCGTTGACAAAGGCCATCGTCTGATAGAAGTCGTTGAAGCGGAAGTCCTTGCGGATGCTGTCGGCCACGGCGGCAAGTTGCCATCCGGGTAACTCGGCCAAGTCGGCGTGGATCGTGGCTTGGTCCAGCCGGTGCTCGGGCCCGCGACGCGGCTGGCAATGTTGCTCACGCAGGGGCAGGGTTGCGGGGGGCATGGCATCTCCTTCAGTTGGCTGGGTAGCGCCGGAACGCTGCACGGTACGCGCATACGCCAACACCGACAAGCTGGGCGCGCAGATCGCCGGTCGGCCAAAAGCGCGCAGCGTGCGGCGATCTTCAACAGCGGAGCTGGCCAGCCGACAAAGTCAGCATTGGCCGCCGTGTGGTGGCGGTCGTGGTGGCTGCAAGGCGAATCGTTGCGGCGCCCAGTCGTAAGGCGTCGCGCAGAAATAACTTGCGTAGATTGCGCAGGACTTTCGTTCGCCTGTAAGGCGCACAAAGTGGAGCATAGTCGGACTATGTGACGCTTTGTGCAACGACGCAGGCGGGCGATAAGGACCAGCAAGATGGGTAAGTTATTTCTGCGCGACGCCTAACTCGGACGGTGGACTGTGGGCAGCAAGCGCACAACCGCGGCAGGGCGGAGGCGAGCGGCCAATCTGCAGGACGGCGCGACCGCTTAGCAGTTAGGCTGCACCATCGCTAACCAAGGGTTGGCGGCTTGGTTGCAGCGCAGTGGGTCCACCCTGAAGGAGCGACGATGAATCATCCAAAAACCATGGTCTGTTTTGCCAATTCACGCAAGACCAGCGGGCGTTCGGTCGTTGGCAAAGAATGGCACGAGGGCGTGCCCGGCCGTTGGCTGCGACCGGTGAGTGCGCGGCCGGGTCACGAGTTATCGGAAGAAGATCGCCGTTTCGCCGATGGTCGTGATCCGCAGGTGTTGGATATTGTGGTGGTGCCCTGCCTCAAACCGCAGCCGTTGCCGCATCAGGGCGAGAATCAACTGATCGACCCGGCGCACGCTTGGCAACACCATGGTCGCTTGCCGTGGTCGGCGCTCGGCGCCTGGCTGGACACACCGGCCACGCTTTGGGCTGGCGGCGGCGGCAGCAGTTATGGTTTTCTCAACAATCGGGTGGCGGAAGGCCATCAGGATGGCCGTTCGCTGTATCTGATCGCCCTCGACCAGATGCAGGTCGTGGTGGGCCCGAAGTCGGCTGACGTTTCCCGGCGTTGCCTGCGCGGCGACTTTGCGTACGCGGGCGTTTCGTTTCAGTTGGCGATCACCGATCCGGTGCTTGAACGCCGGTTTCTGGCCGAAGCCGATGGCCACTACCCGATCGACCAGCCGGTGCTGTGTGTCAGCCTGGAAGACTTGTTTCAGGGCTACTACTACAAGTCGATTGCTGCGGTTTTGGACGCCGCGCGATTCGAATAAGGCGGCGTCGCCACGGAGTTTTGCGGTGGTGGTGGGCGCCCGGCTTCAAGCGAAGTTCGACGTTGGCCGCGGGCTCGCCTCGGCAGCGGCGCGGTGGATTCTTTGCTTGCATCGGTTCTGTTAGCCTCGGACCCATGCCGCGTTGCAGCCCATTCGCACGGCCGAGACTTTCCCCAGCCAGCAGTGACCGATGTGTAAAGTCGTGTCCGAAGGAGTGATCGTGAGTCGAGCTTATAATTTTGCTTCGGGTCCGGCGGCGTTGCCGCTGCCGGTTTTGCAACAAGCCCAAGCCGAGCTATTGGATTGGGGCAAGGCGCGCGCCTCGGTGATGGAGATCAGTCACCGCAGCAAAGCGTTCATCGGCTTGGCCGAGCAGGCCGAACAAGACCTGCGCCGCTTGTTGGCGGTTCCGGCCAACTATCGGGTGCTGTTTTTGCAGGGCGGCGCGACCCAACATTTCGCGCAGATTCCGATGAATCTGGCCAATGGCGAAGCTGCCGACTATTTGGTCACCGGCCATTGGGGCGAAAAAGCCGTCAAGCAAGCCGCCGCCTATGCCAAGGTGCAGGTGGTGGCCAATTCGGCCGAAGCCAAATTCATGCAGTTGCCGGATCGCGCTAGCTGGCAGTTGCATCCGCAGGCAGCGTATTTTCATTACACGCCGAACGAAACCATCGCCGGGGTGGAAATCCACCAGGTCCCCGAGGTCGGCACCGTGCCGGTGGTGGCGGACATGTCATCGACCCTGTTGTCGCGACCGATCGATGTCGCCAAGTTTGGTTTGATCTATGCCGGCGCACAAAAAAACATCGGACCGGCGGGCTTGGTCGTGTTGATCATTCGCGACGATCTGCTGGCACGCTGTAGCAAAAACATTCCGAGCATCTTCAACTATGCCGCCCATGCCAAAGAAGGATCGATGCTCAATACGCCGCCGACCTTTGCCTGGTATCTGGCCGGACTCAATTTTCAGTGGTTGCAGTCGCAGGGCGGGCTGGCGGCGATGGGCAAGCACAACCAGCAGAAAGCCGAATTGCTGTACGGCTACATCGACGGTTCTGGGTACTACAGCAATCCGGTCGAAAAGGCGGCGCGCTCGTGGATGAATGTGCCGTTCCGTTTGGCCGATGAAAGCCACGACGAGCGCTTCCTGAAAGAATCCGTAGCGGCCGGACTGTTGGCCTTGAAGGGCCATCGCTCGGTCGGCGGTATGCGCGCCAGCATTTACAACGCGATGCCGATAGAAGGCGTCGCCGCGCTGATTGACTTCATGCGCGATTTTGCCCAGCGCAACGGCTGATCGATCGCGGCGTGCATGCCGCAAAAACCCCGATTTTCCGGCCGAATCGAGCGGCGTGCACGCCGCTTCTGGGCCAGCGCCAGGAGTTCTCATGTTCAAAATCCATACCCTGAATAATATTTCCGCCAACGGCCTCAAGCGTTTGCCGGCCGAGCGCTACCAGATGGTTGCTACGCTGGACGGTGCCGACGCCGTGCTGCTGCGTTCGGCGGACATGCATGCATTGACCCTCCCCGACAGCATCAAGGCGATTGGACGGGCGGGTGCCGGCACCAACAATATTCCGGTGGCCGCGATGAGTCAGCGCGGTATCCCGGTGTTCAATGCACCGGGCGCCAACGCCAACGCGGTCAAGGAACTGGTGATTGCCGGCATGTTGATTGCCGCGCGCAATCTGGGGGTCGCCTTGGGTTTTGTCGAAGCGCTGGCGGGCGATGGCATGGAAACCGCCATCGAGAACGGCAAGAAGAAGTTCGTCGGATTCGAGTTGGCTGGCCGCACCTTGGGTGTGGTCGGGCTGGGCGCCATCGGCGTGCGCGTGGCCAACGCGGCGCGGGCGCTGGGCATGCGGGTGATCGGTTTCGATCCGCATATGACCGTCGAAGGCGCCTGGGCGTTGTCCTCCGACGTAATCAAGGCGGGCTCGCTGAACGAGCTTTATGGGGCCGCCGATTTCATCAGTTTTCATGTGCCGCTGAACGATGCTACCCGTGGCATTTTCAATGCCGCAGCGCTCGAACTGGTGAAGCCTGGTGTGGTGCTGCTCAACTTTGCCCGTGACGGCATCGTTGCCCATGAAGCCATTCAGGCCGGACTTGCCGACGGCCGCATCGGCCGATACGTATCCGACTTCCCGAAGCCCGAATACGTCGGTAATCCGAGCGTCATCAGCTTGCCGCATCTGGGCGCATCCACTGGCGAGGCCGAGGAAAATTGCGCGTTGATGGTGGTCGATCAAATGCGCGAGTTCCTGGAGAATGGCAACGTCATCAACGCCGTCAATTTCCCGCACACCCGGATGCCGCGAAATGGCAAATCGCGGATCTGTATCGCCAACGAAAACAAGCCAAACATGATCGGCCAGTTGTCTTACGCGTTGGGTGCCGCCGGCATCAACATTTCACAGATGCACAACGCTTCGCGCGGTGACTACGCCTACAATCTGATCGACGTGGATCAAACGGTTGGGGCGGCGGTGATCGAAAATCTTCAGGCAATCGAAGGCGTGCTGTCGATTCGGGTTATCCAATGAAATCACCGGTTGCCAAAACGCCCCCCGGATTGCTGGCGGTGCGCAACCGCATCGACGCCATCGACGGCGAACTGCAGCGGCTGATCGCCGAGCGCGCCACGGTGGCGCGCCAGGTTGGTGAAGCCAAGGGCAGGGGGCTGTCGGCGGTGGATTTTTATCGCCCGGAGCGCGAGGCGCAGGTGTTGCGAAAAGTGTTGGAACGCAATCAGGGGCCGCTCTCCAACGACGAGATGCTGCGCTTGTTCCGGGAAATCATGTCGGCTTGTCTGGCCCAGCAAGAGCCACTGAAGATCGCGTTTCTTGGGCCGGAAGGTACCTTTTCCGAGATTGCCGTACACAAGCATTTTGGCCATTCGATCCACGGCCTGCCGCTGGGCTCCATCGACGAAGTGTTTCAGGAAGTGGAAGCTGGCAATGCCGATTTCGGGGTGGTGCCGGTGGAGAACTCGACCGAGGGTTCGGTGCAAACCACCATGGACATGTTTCTGACTTCGCCGCTGAAAGTCTGTGGCGAAGTGGAGTTGCCGATCCACCATTTTTTGCTTGCCCACCACGATCAATTGGCGCAAGTGCAGCGGGTATTTTCGCATCCACAGTCGTTGGGCCAATGCCGTTTGTGGCTGCGCACCCATTTGCCGCATGCCGAACGCATCGCGGTGGCGAGCAACGCCGAAGCAGCGCGGCGCGCGCGCAGCGGCGAGGATGTGGCCGCCATCGCTGGCGAAAGTGCCGGGCGCATCTATGGCTTGAATACGCTGGCCGGCCCGATCGAGGATCGCCCCGACAATACTTCGCGGTTTGTGGTGTTGGGTCGGGAAATGTTTTCGCCCTCCGGCAACGACAAGACCTCGTTGCTGCTGTCGGGCAAGGACCAGCCCGGGCTGCTGTTCCATTTGCTGGAGCCGTTGGCCAGAAACGGGGTGAGTCTGACCCGCATCGAGTCGCGGCCGACCCGGCAGGGCAAGTGGCAGTATGCCTTTTTCATTGATATTGCCGGTCACATCGATGATCCGAAAGTACAAAAAGCACTGTCGGAACTCGGCCCGGTCAGCGACCTGATCAAAGTGCTGGGCTCCTATCCCGAAGCGGTAACCAGCGCATGACTGGCGGTCTGCTGGCGCAGGCAACGCCCGCCCTGCAGGCGCTGACTGCCTACGATCCGGGCCACGATCTACCCGCGCTGCGGCGGCGTTTTGGCGGTGGCGGCGCAATCGGTGGATTGATCGAGCTTGGGTCCAATGAAAATGCCTGGGGGCCGAGCCCGCGGGTGCTCTCGGCCTTGGCCAACGCGGCGGCAACCGAGGTCTGGCGCTATCCGGATCCGCTGGCCACGGACTTGCGTGGTCGTCTCGCCGAAGCCCACGGCGTCAACGCCGATCAGCTGGTGCTGGGCAATGGTTCGCACGAATTGCTGATGCAGTTGGCGCAGATTTTTTGCGCGCCGGGTGATGAGGTGCTGGTTTCGCGCTATGCCTTTGCGGTCTACCCGATTGCGGCCAAGGCGGTCGGCGCCAGCGTGGTCGTGGCGGATGCCTGGCCGGCGCAACATCTGATGTCGCGCGGCCATGATCTCGAGGCGATGCTGGCGAAATTGTCGCCACGCACGCGCTTGATCTGCCTGGCCAACCCGAATAATCCAACCGGCACCTGGGTCAGCACGGCGGCATTGGCGGCATTTCTGGAGCGGATACCGAAGTCGATTCCGGTGGTCGTCGATGAAGCTTATATGGAGTTTGCCGACGCCCCCGGGCTGACCTCGGCGCTGGGCCTGCGGCAGTCGTTTCAAAACTTGATCGTGACCCGCACTTTTTCCAAAGCTTATGGCTTGGCCGGATTGCGGATTGGCTACGCCATCGCCGCAGCCGATGTGATCGTGCTGGTCAATCGCCTGCGTGAATCGTTCAACGTCAATGCGCTGGCGCTGTTGGCAGCGACGGCGGCGCTGGCCGATGACGAACACCTGCAGCGCGGCGTCACCCAGGTGCGCGCCGAGCGCGAGCGCGTCGCGGCGATCCTGCGTGGTCGCGGCCTTCACGTTGGTCCTTCGCAAGGCAATTTTTTGCTGATCGATTTTGCCGACGAGGCGGCGCCGATCGAAACCGCCCTGTTGCAGCAGGGTGTGGTGGTGCGGCCGATGCTGGCCTATGGTCTGCCGCAGTGTCTGCGGGTGACCCTTGCCAGCCGCGCCGAAAATGATCGGTTCCTGCAGGCGCTGACTTTATGACCAGCGGCCAGACTGCGCATGACTGGCTGGTCGCCGCCGGGTCGGCGCTGCGTGGCAGTATTCGCGTGCCGGGCGACAAGTCGATTTCGCATCGCGCCATCATCCTGGCCAGCATCGCCGAGGGACCAAGTCACCTTAGCGGCTTTCTCGAAGGTGAAGATACCCGGGCCACCGCCGCTGCGTTTCAGGCGATGGGGGTGTCGATCCGTGCGCCTGCGGCCGATCAGCGCCGGGTACTGGGCGTGGGCCTGCACGGACTCTGCGCCCCGTCGCAGCCGTTGAATTGCGGCAATGCCGGCACCGCAATGCGGCTGCTATCCGGGCTGCTGGCGGGGCAGGCGTTTGCCAGTGTGCTGACCGGTGATGATTCGCTGCGGGCTCGACCGATGCACCGGGTGATCGCCCCGCTGGCCCAGATGGGCGCGGTGATTGGCAGTCAGCAGGGCTTGCCACCCTTGCAGATTGAAGGCGGGCGCCCACTGCGCGGCATCGACTATCGGTTGCCGGTGGCCAGCGCCCAGGTCAAGTCGGCGATCTTGCTGGCGGGACTCTATGCCGAGGGCGCAACAACGGTGTGCGAGCCACAGCCGACGCGCGATTACACCGAATCGATGTTGACCGCGTTCGGCGTGCCGGTGCAGCGCCAGGGCAACGCCGCCAGCGTCAGCGGCGGCGCCCACCTGAGCGGCCGTCGGCTACAGATCCCTGCCGATTTTTCCTCGGCGGCATTTTTTCTGGTGGCGGCGAGCCTGGTCCCCGGCTCGGATTTGCGGCTGACTGGCGTCGGACTCAATCGGCGCCGTTTGGGGTTGCTGACCACGTTGATCGAGATGGGTGCCGATATCGAAATCAGCCAACAGGGTTTGCTCGATGGCGAGCCGGTCGGCGACTTGCGCGTGCGTTCCGCCGCACTGCGGGGGGTGGCGGTGCCGCTGGCGCGGGTGCCCGACATGATCGACGAGTTTCCCATTCTGTTTGTGGCGGCGGCATTGGCCGATGGCGAAACGCTGATCGAAGGCGCCGCCGAGCTACGCGTCAAAGAAAGCGATCGCATCGGCGTCATGGCGCGGGCGCTGACCCGCATGGGCGCCGAGATCGAACAGCGTCCCGATGGCGTGCGGATCACCGGTGTGCCCGCGTTGCGCGCGGCCGAGGTCGATGCCGCCACCGATCACCGTTGTGCCATGAGTCTGGCGGTGGCGGCCTTGCGCGCCAGCGGCCGTAGCCGCATTCGCCAGATCGACAATGTGGCCACCTCATTTCCGGGATTTGAAACGCTGGCGACTGGCGTCGGTTTCGACCTGACACGCAACTCTTGAAGGCGCTCAAGCGATGACCACGACCAGCGACAAAGTACCGGTATTGACGATCGACGGTCCATCCGGATCTGGCAAAGGCACCATTTCACGCGCCGTTGCCGAGCGCCTGGGCTGGCATTTCCTCGACAGCGGCGCGCTCTATCGCGCGGTCGGGCTGGCGGCAGGGTCGGCCGACATTGCGTTTGATGATGTCGATGCGCTGGCGCGTTGTGCCCTGGACACCGAAATCCACTTTCAGGACCGGCCCGGTGATGATCCCCTGGTCTTCATCAACGGCCATGACGCCAGCGACGAATTGCGGACCGAATCCTGCGGCGCAGCGGCTTCGGCGATCGCCGCGATCCCGGCGGTGCGGGCGGCGCTGGTGGAGAAACAACGGCAGTTTCGCCGCGCTCCAGGCCTGGTCGCCGATGGTCGCGACATGGGCACGGTGATTTTCCCGGATGCCGCGTTCAAGGTGTTTCTCACCGCCAGCGCCGAGATTCGTGCCGAGCGGCGCTATAAGCAGTTGAAAGAAAAGGGATTCGAAGTTACACTCGCAACCCTTTTGCGCGAGATTGTCGCGCGGGACGCCCGTGATGCCGGGCGGGCGGTGGCACCGTTGCGAGCTGCGTCTGACGCCGTTCACATCGATGCCAGCGGCCTCGGCATCGGCGCTGTGGTTGAACGCGTGCTCGAACTCATCCGACACGGCAGTTGATCGCGGCCAAACGTGCGTGGTGCGGGTACCGCTCTCAATCCTGGCGCGGCGCTTTGCGAACACTAACGGCGAAGTTTCGCCAATCAACCATGATCTGCCGCCGTTTTCAAAAAGCACGGCACAGGTCCCTTCTGGAATCCTTATGACTGAGAGTTTTGCTGAACTGTTTGAAATGAGTCAATCGATCGCGCGCCTGAAACCGGGCAGCATCGTTACTGGCGTGGTCGTCGAAATTCGTTCCGACGTGGTGGTCGTGCATGCTGGGCTGAAGTCCGAAGGCATCGTCCCGATCGAACAGTTCAAGAATGACGATGGTGAGCTCGACATCAAAGTCGGCGACGAAGTCAAAGTCGCGCTCGATTCCCTGGAAAATGGTTTTGGCGAGACCGTACTGTCGCGCGAAAAGGCCAAGCGCTCCATGGTCTGGGACGAACTCGAAGCCGCGCTCGAAGGCAACGCCACCATCACCGGCCGCATCAGCGGCAAGGTCAAAGGCGGTTTCACCGTCGATATCCGCGATGTGCGTGCGTTCCTGCCCGGTTCGTTGGTCGATGTGCGCCCGGTGCGCGACACCACCCACCTGGAAGGCAAGGAACTCGAATTCAAGCTCATCAAGCTGGACCGCAAACGCAATAACGTCGTGGTTTCACGGCGCGCTGTGGTCGAAAGCGAATTCTCGGTCGAACGCGAACAACTGATGGAACGCTTGCAAGAGAACGCCATCGTCAAGGGCGTGGTCAAGAACCTCACCGATTACGGCGCCTTCGTCGATCTCGGTGGTATCGATGGTCTGCTGCACATCACCGATATGGCCTGGAAGCGCGTGCGGCATCCTTCGGAAGTAGTCGAAGTCGGCCAGGAACTCGACGTGCGCGTGCTCAAGTTTGATCGCGAGCGCAATCGCGTTTCGCTTGGTCTCAAACAGTTGGCGGAGGACCCCTGGGTCAATATCTCCCGGCGTTATCAGGCCAACGGCCGCTACACCGGCAAGGTCTCCAACGTCACCGACTACGGCTGCTTTGTTGAGCTTGAACCCGGCGTTGAGGGTCTGGTGCACGTTTCCGAAATGGATTGGACCAACAAGAACGTCAACCCCGGCAAGCTGGTGCAGGTGGGTGACGAGAGCGAAGTCATGGTGCTCGACGTCGATGAAGAGCGTCGGCGCATTTCCCTCGGCATGAAGCAGTGCCAGAACAATCCCTGGGAGCAGTTTGCCGGGCAGTTCAAGAAGGGCGACAAAGTTGCCGGCACGATCAAGTCGATCACCGATTTCGGCGTGTTCATCGGCCTCGATGGCGGTATCGATGGCTTGATCCATCTGTCGGATATCAGCTGGCAGATCACCGGTGAAGAACTGGTGCGCAACTTCAAGAAGGGCGAAGTCGTCGAAGCCGTGGTGCTGGCGGTGGACCCCGAACGCGAACGTATTTCGCTCGGCATCAAACAGTTGGAACAGGATCCGTTTGCCACTTTCATGGCCAACAATCCCAAAGGCAGTTTGGTCAAGGGCACGGTACGGGAAGTGGATCCGCGCGGGGCAACGATCACCCTGGGTGAAGGCATCGAAGGTTATCTGCGTGCGTCCGACATCGCCAAAGAGCGGATCGAAGACGCCACCACCCGACTCAAAGTGGGTGACGAAGTGGAAGCCAAGTTCACCGGCATGGATCGCAAGGGCCGTACCTTGCAGTTGTCGATCCGCGCCAAGGACGAACAGGAATTGGCCGACACCCTCGCCGAGTATCAGGGCAATGCCAGCGTAGTTACCACCAAGCTCGGTGCGCTGTTGCAAGAGCAGATGCGCAACAAGTAACTGCACCGAGGCATCGTTGCCGAGACGCCCCGCTATTGGGGCGTCTCGAATCGATGCGAGGGGTTTGTGTCAACTTCCAGGGATCGATTTTATGACCACCAAGTCAGAACTCATTGATGAGATGTCGCGGCGCCAACACCATCTGGCGCACCACGATGTCGAGTTGGGCGTCAAGGAAGTGATCGAACATATCGGTCATGCCCTGGCCAACGGTGAGCGCATAGAAATCCGTGGATTTGGTAGTTTTTCCCTGCATTTTCGGCCGCCGCGTTTGGGGCGTAATCCGAAAACCGGTCAGTCGGTGGCATTGCCGGGAAAATATGTTCCGTACTTCAAGCCAGGCAAGGAATTGCGCGACCGAGTCAATGGCGTGCTCGGCGCCGATTCGCCTGATGACGTTGACTAGGATCGCCGATGCCGCGTTGGCTGCTGTTGCCCAGTGTCCTGATCGTGGCCGTGCTGGCATTGGTATTTTCCGTGCTCAACCGGGATGCAACGCTGGTCGATTTGTATTTTTGCCAATTTGAATTGCCGCTGGGTCTGCTGTTGATGTTGGTTGTGCTGATCGGGTTTGCGCTCGCTGGCAGCATTCTTTACGCGGCGGTGATTTTGCCGCAGCGGCTGCGCATCAGCGCGCTGCGACGAACCCTTGAAACCGTGCAAAAGGCGCGACCCGCGCAATGAGCACGATGGCGTTGCTGCCTGGCTTGACGTTTCTGCTCGGCCTGGTGATTGGACTCCTTGGTTTCCGCTTCGGCAACGACCTGCGCAAAGGTCGGCACGTCGACAAATTGCGCAGCAACTATTTCCGTGGCCTGAACTACCTGTTGAACGAGCAGCCGGACAAGGCGATCGAGGTGTTTTTGCAGATCGCCGAGGTGGATCGACATACCGTCGAAACCCACCTGGCGCTTGGCAGTTTGTTCCGACGCCGTGGCGAATCCGATCGCGCCATCCGGCTGCATCAAAATTTGATCGCGCGGCCCAATTTGACCGCCGAGCAACGCGCCCTGGCGCTGCTCGAACTGGGCGAGGACTACATGCGTGCCGGCCTGCTGGACCGGGCCGAGTTGTTGTTCACCGATTTGCTGCAATTGGATGGGTACGTGCAACCGGCGCTGCGGCAATTGCTGGCGATCAGTCAGCAGGAGCAGGACTGGCGGCGGGCGATCGACCATGCGCGCCGGTTGCAGCAAGTGAGCGGCGAAAATCACGCCAGTCTGATCGCCCATTTCTTGGCCGAACTGGCGGGTGTCGCACGCCAGAGTGGCGATTTGCCAGCCGCCGAATTGTGGGTGCAGGAGGCGATTGCCAGTGATCCGCAAGCGGTTCGGCCGCGGCTGTTGGCGGGGCAGTTGGCGATGGCGCGGGGCGATTGGCCAGCCGCTTTGCGTGCTTTCGATGAAGCACTTGATCGACAGATCGACGTGGTTCCCGAGGTGTTGCCCAACTTGATCGAATGCCTGCAACAGCTCGGTCAAGCCGACCGCCTGGGTGAGCGTCTGCAAGCGATCACTCGGCGCTATGCCGGAATTTCGCCAGTGCTCGCTTTGTCTACCGAGATCGAGCGTGAACAAGGACTGGCGGCGGCCACCCAATTTCTTTCCGAACATCTGCGAAAGCATCCGTCCGTGCGCGGGCTGGCGACGCTGGTCGAATTGCAGATTCGGCAGGATGCGGCGGCGGCAGCGCCGTTCCTGAGCTTGCGCGGATTGCTCAACGAACTGATCCAGACCCAGTCGGTATATCGCTGCGGCCATTGCGGCTTTGCTGCGCGCACTCGTCATTGGCAGTGCCCTAGCTGCAAACGTTGGGAGTCGATCAAGCTGGTCCACGGCGTGATGGGGGACTGACCGGTGCTCATCACTTTCTGGGTGGCCGCGCTGGCATCGGCAGGGTTGGTCGCGCTGCTCAGCCCCTGGCTTAAGCGCCAGCAGATGCTGGATCGGCCGGGAGCGCGACGTTTGCATCAGCAGCCGACGGCGCGTGGCGGTGGGCTGGCCATCGTCGTGGTGGTGGCGTTTTATCTTGGCGAACAGATGATTTTCGATTCTGCGCGGTGGGATATCGTGCTGTTTGCTGGCGGGCTGCTGGCGGTTGCCATCGTTGGTTGGTGCGACGACCGTAGCAGCCTCGGCATTTGGCCGCGGTTGCTGGTGCATGCGCTGGCCGGGGTAGCGGTCGCGCTGCTGGTGCTTGACCACAACGGGTCTGGCCTGGCACTGCACTTGGCGATCTGGCCGCTGTTGACGCTGATTGTGTTTAGCGTCGTGGCCGGGATCAACCTGCACAATTTTATGGATGGTGCCAACGGCATGTTGGCGGCGCAGGCTGGGTTCGTATTTGCCATGTTGAGCGTTTGGCCGAGCGCCGACCCGACATTGGCGATGCTGGGGCTGGTTGCGTTGGCGGCGGTGCTCGGTTTTTTGCCGTTCAATTTTCCGCAGGCACGGGTATTCCTCGGCGATGTCGGCAGTGGGGCACTGGGGTATTTGATCATCGCGCTGTGCTGGTGGGCGTTGGCCAAAGCGCGCGTCAGCGTGGCGGAAGTGTTGTTGCTCAATAGCCTGTTTCTGATCGATTCGGGTTGCACGCTGGGCTGGCGCCTGCGGCACCGCAAGCGGTGGTGGCGGGCACACCGCGAGCACCTTTATCAATGGTTGGTGCGTAGCGGCGCCAGTCACGCGGGTGTCGTCATCGCCTATCAACTGTTCAATTTGCTGCTGGTGCTACCGCTGCTGTGGGCGCTGCGACAAGACCAGACGGCCGCGACCGCGGACTGGACGCTGGCGTCGATACGCCTGGGCAACTGGCACTCGATTGCCGCTTTGATCGGCGTTCTGGCGCTGGGAATCGGCGGCTGGCTCGCGCTCAAACGTGCCTGTTTGGCTCGGCTTCGGGCACAATAGCCAGATGAACGCCCATCTTGATCGACCTGACGCTGTCATCGTCAAGCGCCGCCTGCTGCCGATCGGCGCGAGCGTCGGCCTCGGCCGGAGTCACGGCGCATGACGCTGCGCAATTTCATCGCCCGCATTCACCCGCGCATTGCGGTAGTCGCCCACGATCTCGGCATGGTCTGGCTGGCCTGGTTCAGTGCCAATTGGATTCGCTATCACCTGCTGCCGGTGTCACCACCGATTCCCTGGTTCGGTGCCGAGTATGTGATTGTGCTCAGTTTGCAGGGGCTGGTGCTGTATTGGACCGGCCTGTACCAAGGCTTGTGGCGTTTTGCCAGCTTGCCGGATCTGTGGAATATCGCACGCGGTTCCCTGCTCGGCGTGACGGCGATTGCCGTCGGTCTGTTTCTGCATGATCGCCTTGAAGGCACGCCGCGCGCGGTGCTCGGTATTTATCCGCTCGCGCTGCTGATTTTGCTCGGAATGCCGCGCATGCTTTATCGCTACTGGAAAGACAGCCGTTTCGATAGCGCGCCGATGGCAACCGCCAAGCGGGTGCTGATTTTGGGAGCCGGCCGCGCCGGCGAGACGCTGGTTCGTGACCTGCGGCGCGAGACCCAATACCGACTGGTCGGTTTTCTGGACGACAAGCCAAACTTGAAGGGTGCCAAGCTGCACGGGGTTCCGGTGCTCGGCCCGATCGATCAACTGCCCGAGTTGGCGCGTGAAGTCGCCGCCGAAATGGTGCTGATCGCGATTCCCTCGGCCAGCAACCAGCAAATGCAACGGGTGGTGCGGCTGTGCGAGCAGAGCGGCGTTAGCTTTCGCACGGTGCCGCGTCTGCAGGATGTCGTCGAAGGCCGATCTGGTTTCAACGAGTTGAAAGAAGTGGCGATCGAGGATTTGCTCGGTCGCGAGCCGGTGGCGCTGGACTGGACCGCGATTCGTATCGGTATTGCCGGGCGCCGGGTATTGGTCAGCGGTGGCGGCGGCTCGATCGGATCAGAATTATGCCGTCAAGTCGCGCGCCTGGGCGTTGAATCGCTGACCATTGTCGAATTGACCGAGTTCAATCTGTATCGCATCGAGCAGGAACTGCGCAACGACTTTCCGGATCTGGTCCTGCACGCAATTCTGGGCGATTGCGGCGATGCCGCGTTGTGCGAGCGCATTTTTGAACGCAGCCGACCGACGGCGGTGTTTCATGCCGCCGCGTTCAAGCATGTGCCGCTGTTGCAGGAGCAGGTGCGCGAAGCGGTACGCAACAATCTGCTCGGTACGCAAACTTTGGCGCTCGCTGCTGAGCGCTTCGGGGTCGAGAACTTCGTGCTGATTTCCACCGATAAAGCGGTCAACCCGGCGAGCGTCATGGGCGCCAGCAAGCGGGCGGCGGAAGTCGTTTGTCAGTCTCTGTCGCAGCAAGCGAAAACCCGCTTCATTACCGTACGCTTCGGCAACGTGCTGGATTCGGCGGGCAGTGTCGTGCCGTTGTTCCGCGATCAAATCCAACGGGGCGGGCCGGTCACCGTCACCCACCCAGAAATTGCGCGCTATTTCATGACCATTCCGGAGGCGTGTCAGTTGATTTTGCAGGCGTCCGTGCTCGGGCGTGGCGGTGAGATCTATGCGCTCGACATGGGTGAACCGGTGCGCATCCGCTATCTGGCCGAGCAGATGATCCTGCTGGCGGGCAAAGTGCCGGAACGGGATGTCCAGATTGTGTATACCGGGCTGCGGCCGGGTGAAAAGTTGTTTGAAGAGCTTTTCCATGAGCAAGAGGATTATCAAAGCACCGGCCACCACAAGATCTTTCTGGCGCAGCACCGATTTGTCGCCTGGGCCGAGCTCAACACGCTGCTGCGCAGAATCGAGCAGGCCACCCGTCGTTTTGATGAACCCGAAGTGTTGCGTTGTCTGCGCTTGTTGGTGCCGGAGTTCGATGTTGAACGCGGCACCGCGGCCGAGGCCGACGTCGTGTCGATTCATCGGTTGCAAAATTGATCCCGTGCCAGCCGCTGCGCAGCCAGTAGCGCGGATGCTTACCGCGCAGCGAGGGTTGCAGGACCGCCAGCGCCAGGCCGACGTCAGAACAGCGGCGGGATGGCACCGATTCAGGCCCCCGCAACGCCCTCTCCGCTGGTCGGCCAGAGGCGTTGGCTCTGGCCAAGAGTCGGCATCGCTTCACCCAACCAACGCAACCTTGAGGTAGGCCGGTTATGCGCATACGCACTGTCGTTTTTCCGGTAGCCGGACTTGGCACCCGGTTTCTCCCAGCCACCAAAGTGCTGGCCAAGGAAATGTTGCCCCTGCTCGACCGCCCGTTGATCCAATACGCGGTGGATGAGGCGCTGGATGCGGGCTGCGATACCTTGGTGTTCGTCACCAACCGCTACAAGCACGCGATTGCAGACTATTTCGACAAGGCCTATGAGCTCGAAGCCAAGCTCGAGGCTTCCGGCAAACATGAGCTGCTCGCCAGCATCCAGGACATTCTCCCGAAAGGGGTGCGTACGGTATTTGTTACCCAACCGGAGGCGCTCGGCCTGGGCCATGCGGTGCTGTGCGCCCGTCCGGTGGTCGGCGATCAGCCGTTTGCGGTGATGCTTGCCGATGACATGATCTGGAATCGTGGCCACGGCGCGCTGCGCCAGATGATTGAAGTGGCCGAGCACGAACACGCCAGCGTCATTGCCGTTGAAGATGTGCCGGCGGACCAGACCCAGCGTTATGGCATTGTGTCCTCCGAGGTCGTCAGCGAGCGGCTGTCGCGGGTGCGTGGCTTGATTGAAAAGCCGCGCCCGGAAGACGCCCCATCGACGCTGGCGGTGGTCGGGCGCTACCTGCTGGATGCCAGCATTTTCGATCATCTGGAAACCACCCGGGTGGGCGCCGGTGGCGAGATCCAGTTGACCGATGGCATCGCTGCTTTGCTCAAGGTCAAGCCGGTATTCGCTTACCGTTTTCAGGGCCGCCGCTTTGACTGTGGCAACCGGCTTGGCATGGTCCAGGCGACCATGCATCTGGCGATCGAAGATGCCGAATTGCACGGGCCCATCGTTGCCCTGATGCGCGAACATCTGTCGCGCGAATAGACCAGGCCGGGGGCGTCGATGGATCTGTCCTGCATCCTCAATCATTTGGGTGAAGCGCGCGAACGCTATTTCGATCATGAAGCCGATGACGCAGCAAAATTATTATCAGGCCAGCGCCGGGCCGGCCGAGAGCTATCCGGCGGCCAGCGCCCACGGCGAGGTTGAAGTCGCGATTGTCGGCGGTGGCTATGCCGGATTGGCGACCGCCTTGGGATTGGCCGAGCGCGGTGTTCACGGCGTTTGTCTGTTGGAAGCCGAACAGTTGGGTTTTGGTGCTTCCGGACGCAATGGCGGATTTGTGTTCGCCGGATTCTCACTGTCCGAAGCAGAGCTGCTGCGGCAACTCGGTGTCGATCATGCGCGGCGGCTGTATGCCGCTACCCAGCGCGCGGTGGCTTTGGTCAGGCAGCGCATCCAACGCTACCAAATCGATTGCGATCTGGTCGATCAAGGGGTGATCTGGGCGAATTGGTTTCGTGACCCTGAGCTGCTGCGGTCCCGCCAGGCGTTGCTGGCCAACGCCTTCGCCAGCCACTGGCAACGGTTAAGCGTCGATGAGCTGCACCAACGGATTGCCAGCGCGCGTTACCACGGCGGCTTGTTCGAGGCCGATGCCCTGCATCTGCATCCACTCAAATGGGCGCGCGGATTGGGTCGGGCGGCGGCCGCGCAGGGCGTCGCTATCCATGAGCAATCGCCGGTGAATCGGTTGCAGAAAGTTGCCGGCCGCTGGCAACTCGGTACCCAGTCCGGGACGCTGATTCGAGCCCGGCAGGTGGTGCTGTGTTGCGGTGGCTATTTGGCCGGATTGCACCCGCGTATTGATCGCTCGGTGCTGCCGGTTGCCACTTATGTGATGGCGACCGAACCGCTGGGCAATCAACTGGAGGCGTGTTTTCCCGGCACCCGTGCCGCCGTTTATGACAGTCGGTTTGCGTTTGACTACTACCGGCCATTGCTGGATACCCGCCTGCTTTGGGGTGGCCGGATTTCGGTGCTGGATCGTTCAGCGGCTGCCGTAGCACGACTATTGCGCGGGGACATGATGCAGGTGTTCCCGCAATTGGCGGATGTGAAAATAGACTTCGCCTGGAGCGGCTTGATGAGTTACGCCCGCCACGAAATGCCGCAAGTCGGCCAGATCGAGCCCGGCCTTTGGTGTGCACAGGCATTTGGCGGCCATGGCTTGGCCACCACCCTGGCCGCGGGCGAAGTGATTGCGGCGGCGATTGCCGAACATGACCCGGCGATTCAGGACTATGCCGCGTTTGGTTTACCCTGGGCGGGCAAGCCGTTTGGCTATGCCGCAGCCCAGCTCAGCTACAGTTGGATGCAGTGGCGTGATCGCTTCAAGGACTTTCGTGAGTCCAGACTGGCACGGTGATTCTGCGGGCAACACCCGCGGTTGAGGGGTTCAAGTCTTCGCCCGTTTCAACATTTGTTCGGCGTTGGCACGGGTTTCCCGAGTCAGATCGATACCGCCCAGCATGCGGGCGATTTCCTCAACTCGCAGCTTTCCGCTGACCACGCAGAAACCAGTGTGAGTAGCGCCATCCTCTTGGTGCTTGCTGACGGCAATGTGTTGGTGCGCCTGCGCGGCCACCTGCGGCAAATGGGTGACACACAATACTTGTCGCGATTGGCCGAGTTCGCGCAATTTGCGGCCAACGACTTCGGCGGTAGCGCCGCCGATGCCGGAATCGACTTCATCGAACACCATCACCGGCACGTCGTCGCTGCCGACAGCGGCGACCTCGATCGCCAGCGCCACGCGCGCGAGTTCACCGCCGGAAGCAATCTTCCGCAACGGCCGCGCCGGCTGGCCTGGATTCGGGCTGAGCAAGAACTCGATCTCGTCGAGCCCTTCGCCGCGCACGGCCTCGCCGCTGGCTTCAAGCTGGACCGAGAAAGCCCCGGCGATCGAAAGTTCGCCGAGCAGGGCAGTGACCGCAGTGGCCAAGCGGGCGGCACTGGCGGCGCGCTGCTGGCTCAAGTCGTGAGCCGCTTGCTGGTATTCAATCAATACCTGCTTTTGTGTATCCACCAACTGTTCGCGCCGAAGCTCGGCGTGCTCGGTACGTTCCAATTCTTCGTTCAAGTGCTCGGCTTTCGCGGCCAACTCTGCGGGTGGCACCCGGTGTTTGCGGCCGAGATCGTGCAAGCGCGCGATCTGCGCATCGATCTGCGCGTATTGCTCGGGTTCCAGATCGGCCTTGCTCAGGTAGTGTTCCAATTCGCCGACCGCTTCGCTGATCTGGATATGCGCGGCATCGAGCAGGGCGCTGACATTGCCGAGTGCCGGGTCCAGCGTCGAGAGTCGGTCGGCTTCACCGGCCAATCGCGCGAGACGTGCCGAGAGCGCCGCATCGGCTCCGCCATCGAGGCTGGTGCAGAGCTGCTGGGCACCCTCAAGCAAGGTGCTGGCGTTGGCCAAGCGGCGGTGCCGGGCGAGCAATTCGGCATAGTCGGCGGCCGGCAGCGCCTGTTGCGTAAGCTCGGTCAGTTGAAACCGCAAGAACTCCCGGCGTTCTGGATCACTGCCGGCACCCGCATTCAGCGATTCGATTTCGCTCTGCAACTGGTGGTAGCGAGTCGCCAACTCGGCAATCCGGGTCAACGCGCCTGAGTGCTTGCCGAAAGCATCGAGCAGCTCGCGTTGATGACGTCTGGTCAACAACGCTTGGTGCTCGTGCTGGCCATGAATCTCGACCAACCAGGCAGCGGCTTCACGCAGTAGCGCCAGTGCCACCGGCGAATCGTTGATGTAAGCGCGAGAGCTGCCGTCCACGCGGATCACCCGGCGCAGGCGCAGGGCCGAATCATCGTCGAGCTCGCGTTCGCGCAACCAGGCCCTAGCGCTCGGTACCGCGGTCAGATCGAAATCGGCGGACAACTCTGCGCGTTCGGCGCCATGACGCACCACGCCGGCATCGGCACGGGCGCCCGCGAGCATCAGCAAGGCGTCGACCAACAGCGATTTGCCAGCGCCGGTCTCGCCGGTGAGCACGGTCATCGCGGCTTCAAAGCTGACTTCCGCGCGCTCGATAATGGCGAAGTCTTTGACATAAAGGGTGCGTAGCATGGGGGCGAAAACTAGCAGGCTGCGCCTCGCAGGAACAGCCATGCAGCCACTTTTCCGGCTAGAAACAGAAACATTGGCTTTTTTTCTGGAATGCGTGTATGGTTCGCCCGCTGTGTTGCCAGGGTCACATTGCATCGTGACCTGATCTTGTTGATCTACCGATCCGCTGATCGCTTATCTTGCTGCTCCCTGCAACTTCAGACTCGGCACGGAACCATTCCGGCCGCGATACCTCAAAACGTTTCAAGGAGTTAGTCATGTCGGATCGTCAAACTGGTACTGTCAAATGGTTCAACGACGCCAAGGGTTTTGGTTTCATCACCCCGGAAAGCGGCGCTGATTTGTTCGTGCATTTCCGCGCCATCCAAGGCAATGGCTTCAAGTCGTTGCAGGAAGGCCAGAAAGTGAGCTTCGTCGTCGTCAAGGGCCCGAAGGGCCTGCAAGCGGATGCCGTGCAAGCGGTTTAATCGACGCATTAATCGACCCTGTCACCGGCCGCTCAGCCTGCTGTGTAATCAGCCGTGTAGCCGTCGGTTGCCTAGTCGATTCAAGCCATTCAAGCAGCCCCGGTTGGCAACGACCGGGGCTTCTTTTTGCCAGCGATTGCT
>Ga0210033_1000310_pt1 | contig 46416 bp, 33 predicted proteins | sample CryGeymeta201501_FD_185465 | JGI IMG/M metagenome (GOLD analysis project Ga0210033, IMG submission 185465) | Groundwater microbial communities from Crystal Geyser aquifers in Utah, USA - Crystal Geyser metaG 2015-01 (SPAdes) (version 2) | ecosystem: Environmental > Aquatic > Deep subsurface >... | reverse complement strand
TTCCTCGTTGCGTCCGGCCTTTCCAAAAATGTGCTGGAAGGTGTGTTGGGGCGCGTGGCGACGGCGAAAAATGTGCTGGAAGGTAGGCGGATGGTGCGCGTCGGGCGCGTCGCTCTACGGCGCTTCGCGAAAATGTGCTGGAAGGTAGGCGGAGGGTGCGCGCACGTCTCCCGGAAGGTAGGCGGAGGGTGCGCGCACGTCTCCCGCGGCGGCGTCTTGGCAGACGCCCGCAAGAGCCGCGGGGGTTCAGCGGATCAGGGCGGCGAGGTCCGTGTATTCGATGCCGACGCCGGTGGCGACGGCTTCGTAGGTGCACGCCCCGTCCCAGCAGTTGACGCCGCGGGCGAGGCCTGGGTCCTGACGGACGGCTTCTTCGACGCCCAGGTTCGCCATGCGCTGCGCGTAGGCGAGGGTGACGTTGGTCAGTGCGAAGGTGCTGGTCTGTGCGACCGCACCGGGCATGTTGGCCACGCCGTAGTGGACCACTCCGTCGACGTCGTAGGTGGGGTTGTCGTGGGTCGTGGCGTGGATGGTCTCGATGCACCCGCCTTGGTCGATGGCGACGTCGACCACGGCCGAGCCGTGCTGCATCGACGAGATCATCTCGCGGCTGACTAGGCGCGGCGCCTTGGCGCCCGGCACGAGCACGGCACCGATCACGAGATCAGCGCGCGCGACCTGCTCCGCCACCGAATGCGGGTTCGAGTAGAGCGTCTCGATCTGCCCCTGGAAGATGTCCTCCAGGTAGGCCATGCGCTCGTGGTTCAGGTCCATCACCGTGACCTGCGCGCCCATGCCCACGGCGATGCGCGCGGCGTTACTGCCGACGATGCCGCCGCCCAGGATCACCACACGACCACGCCGGGTTCCGGGCACGCCGCCGAGCAACACGCCCTTGCCGCCGCGCTCCTTCTCGAGACACGTGGCCCCGACCTGCGTCGCCATGCGTCCGGCCACTTCGCTCATGGGGCGCAGCAACGGCAGCGAGCCATCCTTGGCTTCGATGGTCTCGTAGGCGATGGCGCGCACGCCGGTCTTCATCAGCGCGTCCGTCAGCTCCGGCATCGGCGCGAGGTGGAGGTAGGTGAAGAGTGTGAGGTCCGAGCGGAAGAACTGGAACTCGCTGGGCAGCGGCTCCTTGACCTTCATCACCAGCTCGGCGCTCCAGGCGTCGGCGGCCGTGGGCACGATGCGCGCGCCAGCTCGCTCGAACTCGGCGTCACTCACGCCCGAGCCGAGTCCTCCGCCCGCTTGCACCAGGACCTCGTGGCCGTCGTTCACCAGGCTGGCTACGCCGCCGGGGTTGATGCCTACGCGGTACTCGCGCGTCTTGGTCTCTGTCGGAACGCCGATTTTCATACTGAACTCCTGGGAAGGCGCCGAATCTAGCGCCGGGCCGGCTCACGGGAAAGGTCCAATCGAGTCCAGAGGCCCGGACGCGTGAGGGATCTCTGGCGCCACCCTGGAGGATGGGATAGAGCGCCCGCGATGACCGGACGGCGCGCGCGGTCGTGGAAGCCATGGGCCTTCGGGGGGCTCGCGCTCGCGTTGGGCCTCGCCGCGTTGGCCTTTGGCGTCAGGACGCCCAACGGTGCGGCCGACCTGGCGGACGAGCTCTCCGACCGGGGCGTGCTCGTGCGCGTCGGAGACTCGGACCTTGACGTGCTCGCCCCCGGGGCGACCCGCATCGTCCCGCTCTCCGCGGCGCCCGACGTCGCTCGCGCGCTGGCCCAGACGGACCCCGAGGTGCTGGGGCACGCCCTCGACGCCGGGGGCTTCCATGGCCTGCTGGTCGACGGTCGCGTGCGGGGCTCGGTCGAGCACGACGCCAGCCTCGAGGCGCACCTCCACGCCTACGCCTATGTGCCCTCGCTGCGCGGCGTCTACCTCGCGCCGGCGGCGGCTCTCTACCTGCGCGCGGAGCATCCCGAGGTGCGCGGTCCCATCGGTGAGGCCGCGGCCCGCGTGGCCCGAGCCATCGTGGCCGGGCAGCCTCCGCCTCGGGTCACGCTCTTCCCGGAGCCGCTGAGGCGCATCGGTAGCGTCGAGGTGATGGTGCTCTTGCGTCGTGACGGGCACCCGCGTCTCTGGCGCAGCGCTCGTGGCAGTTCGATCGCGCGGGCCCTGACCACGGCCGCAGTCGTGGCCCGTCAGCGTTGGCAAGAGCGTGAGCAGGCCATGGGTGGAAGCCTGGATCGCGCCTTGCCGCGCATGGACGTCGAGGTCTCCCTCCTGCTCGACGACGGCAGCCTCGGCTCTCGACGCCCGGCCTTCCTCGATCGGGTCATCACGCCACGTCACGGAGTCGCCTACGAACGCACGGGCGCGTGGCGCTACCTGCTGCCGCAAGCGACGCAACGCGCAGGGGAGGGGTCCGCCGAGCGCGCCTACGCGCAGCTCTTCGAGGACAGCGGTCTGCCGCCGGACTCCCTGCAACGCGCCGACCTTCGGCTCTATCGTCTGGTCATGGCCCAGGTGGGTGTCTCGCCGGCTCCGCGTCCGACCATCCGCACGCCGTCCCATGACGGGGGAGTCGCGGACGATGGACTCGAGTCCGGCGACCGCGCGCGCGCGACCGACGCGGGCACCGAGTAGCGTCTCGGGCTGGCGACCTTCGCCGCGCCGCATAGCGTGATCGGCTCTCGACCGCCGCGCCCTAGGCTTCGCTGCGACGCGCCGCGGGCAGGCGCACGACGAAGGTGGTGCCGCGTCCTGTTCGGCTGCGCACTTGGATCAGTCCACCCGCTGCCGTCACCAGGCGCTGGGACACGGCGAGGCCCAGCCCCGTGCCGCGCTCCCGCGTGGTCACGAAGGGCAGGAAAAGCGTGTCGCGCACGCTAGCGTCGATGCCGGGGCCCGTGTCTTCGACGTGGACCTCGACTCCGTGCCCGCGGCTCTCGCGCGTCGAGAGGGTGACGCGACCGCCCGTGCCCATGGCTTGCACCGAGTTCTGCACGAGGTTGATCAGCACCTGCCTCAAGCGCACGCCCTCGATGGCCACGAAGGGAAGCTCGTTGGCCAGTTCGCACACCACCTCGGTCTCACTCGAGCTGAGCTCGGGGCCGAGGATCTGCAGCGTGCGCTCGACGGCCAGGTTCACGTCCAGCGGTGCAGCGTCGCTTCGGCCAGGTCGAGCGTAGTCGAGGAAGGAGCCGACGACATGATCGAGGCGGTCCACTTCTTCCACGATGATGTCGAGGAACTCGCGCCCCTCGTGTGCGGAGGTCTCGGGATCCTCGAGGTACTGCGCGGACGCCTTGATGGCTCCGAGGGGGTTTCGAATCTCGTGCGCGAGACCGGCGGCCATCTCACCGAGGGAGGCGAGCCGGTCGCGCTCCTTCATGTCGAGGTAGAGCCGTGAGTTCTCGAGCGCGACGGCCGCTTGGTTGGCGACGGCGCGCAGGAACTGCACCTCCTCGGGGCTGAAGGCGTCGCGCACGCGTTCGTCACGCACGCAGAGTAGACCGTAGAGTTCGCCGTCGGTGGAGCGGATGCCGAGGCAGATTCCGGCCTGGAGCGCCTCCATCGTCTGCAAGAGCTCGTACAGCGTCTCGGCTTCGCGGTCTTCTCCCAGCTCGCGACGCTCCTCCAGCTCGCGCTCCACCCACTCGAGCACGACGGCGCCACCCGAGTCGAGGCGTGTGGTCAGAGGTCGCGCGGGTCCCAGCTCGAGCCGCTCCGGAGGCGCCGTGCCGAAGTGGCCGTGCAGCTCGTAGCGCAGGCGCTCCGGGCCCACGAGGTAGAGCGCCGCGTGCGTGACGCGTCCGCTCAGCTCGAGCCCGTCGAGCAGCGTTCGCACGAGATCATCCACCTCGAGCACGTGGGCGATGCGTCCCTTGAGGTCGGCCAGCGTGTGCTCGAAGTCGTGACGCTCGCGCAGGAAGATCTGCGAGATCATCTCTTCGACCTTGTCGCGCAGGGGATCGAAGAGCACCAGCATCACCAACGCCGACACCACGCCGTGCAGGAAGAACTGTCCACCCGTGCCTTTGACCAAGGCCCAGAGCACCGCCGCCAGGGCGAAGGCGAGCACGGTGAGCACGGCCAGACGACCCGCGAGCTCGTACAGATCGAGCAGCCGTTCGCGCGCGATGGATTGGGCCAACACGTAGAGGAAGACCAACACGAGCACGGTGCCGACGGGCGGCAGGTCGAGGCCGACGAGCGGCAGGTACTCGAGGATGGTGAACGTGCCCGCCAAGGCGCCGACCAAGCCCAAGAAGCGCAGACGCGCGCGCTCGAAGCGTGAGCGTGCTGCGGCGGAGCGCTCCCAGAGCAAGTAGAGCGAGGCGAAGACGAAGACGAAGACGTTCACGAAGAGCGCCGTGCCGACGAAGATGCTGTTGTAGAAGGGCGTCAGCGTGGCCACGAGCAGCGCGCCCGCGGAGATCAACGCGGCCCGATTCAGCCTGCGCGCTCGCAGACTGCCGGGCTCCGCGAAGGCGCCGAAGAAGCTCACGGCGGCCAGGGGGAGGAACACGCCGACCATCAGGTTGAGACGTCGCGTGATCGGGCTGTGGAGCACACCCGCGAGGAAGGTCGTGAGGTACCAGAAGCCGATGTTCAGGCCGAAGAGGCCGAAGGCGCGATGGGTCCGGCGCTTGCGTGATCGCAGCAGCACGCTGGTCGCGATGGCGATGGCCAGGAGCGACGCCGTCAGAGAGGTCTGGGTCCGAAGGTCCACGCAAGGCGCAGGGTACACCGTGACGCGCACGTCGTGGCTGTCGCTGCTCGTGACGCGGAGGGTTCGAACGAGCCGGGAGAGAAACCTCGGCGAGGGTCTTGCGCCCACCGTGACCGCGCGCTATTGGTACTACCAATGAGTGGTGATACCAATTTGAAGGTCCCGACCAAGACCCGACGCTCGGCCTCGGGCGACACCACGGATCGCCTTCGCCGCGCCATCCTGGACGGCCAGTATCCGGTGGGCAGCCTGCTCCCGCCGGAGCGGACGCTGTCGGAGACCTTCGGCGTCAGCCGGCTCACGCTGCGCTCCGCCATCGCCCACCTCGAGACCGAGGGTCTCTTGCGACCGCAGCAGGGCGCCGGCACGCGCGTGCTCGACTACCGGACCAGCGCGGGCGTGGATCTGCTGGGCGATCTGCTGGGGCTCTCGCTCTCGCGCGGCAGTCTGCCCGCCGAGCTGCTCGGGGACCTGCTCGAGCTACGCCGCATGTTGGCCGTGGAGGTCCTGGGTCTCGCCGCCGAGCGCGGCGCGCCCGAGGAACATCGCGCTCTGCGGGAGCATCTTCTGCATCAGACCTCGCTCGTGGGAGACGCCGAGGCCTACGTGGAGGCCGATCTGAAGATGGCGCGCATGCTCGTGTGCGCGAGTCACAACGTCGCCCTCGAGCTGCTCTCGAACAGCTTGGCGCGCGTGTTGGTGGCGGCGCCGAGCTTGGCACCCGCCTTCCTGGTCAACGCGGACGGAACCTTAGCGGCCTACGCGCGCCTGCTCGCGTTGGTCGAGAGCGGCGACGGCATGCGCGTGCGCAAGGAAGCCCGGTGCCTGCTCGAAGAGCTGGATGAAGACACTCTGGAGCGCGTTCGCGCGCTCGCGCCGGCGACTCCGGCGAAGACGACGCAGCACCTAGGAGGAACGGCATGAGGCTACTGAAGATGGAGCAGCGCTGGCTCGAGGCGGCTCTGGCGGGCTTCGCGCCCGAGGATGGTCCGGGGCTCGCGCCTCGCCCTGGCGAGGTCGACTGGCGCGCGAGCTTCGAGCGCATGGCCGATTCCTCGAATGGCCAAGCCAAGGTGGGCATGCGCGCCGCCGTTTGGTTGGCCGGGCTCGCGCCGATGTGGCTCGAGGGCAAACCCCACACGTTGATCGGTCTCGCACCCGAGGAGCGCGCCTCGCTGCTCGAGCGGCTGCTCGCTCACCGCTCCTTCGCGGTGCGTGAGCTCGTGCTGCTGCTCAAGCTGCAGGCCGCCTTCGCGCTGCTGGGCACGGCCACGGCGCGTGCGCGTTCGGGCTACGATCGCGATCGTCCCGCGCCCCAGGAGAGCGCCGCGTCCCTGCGTCAGCTGCACGTCGTCAGCGAGTCGAGCCTCGAGGGAGGTCGGTCGTGAAGCGGGCGACTCTGGACGAGGCCGACTTCGTCATCGTGGGCACGGGCGCTGGCGGCGCGACGGCCGCGCGCGTGCTCGCGGCTGCCGGTCATTCGGTCGTGATGCTGGAAGAGGGCGCGCGTCTGAACACCTCGGAGCGCCCCCGGGACGCCGGCGGTGCGCTCGCGCAGGCCATGCGCGATGGCGGCTCGCAGGTCGCCTTCGGCAGCGCGCCGATGCCGCTGCTCCAAGGACGCTGCGTGGGCGGCAGCACCGCCATCAACTCGGGCATCATCTGGCGCATGCCCGACGACGTGGTCGAGGATTGGACCTCGCGCTTCGGGCTCGGTCACCTCGTCGATCCCGCGGTGACGGATCCGATCTACGATCGCATCGAGGAGGAACTTGAGGTCACCCCTACGGGGGATGAGGTGCTCGGAGGCAACGCCAAGGCCATGGCCCGTGGCGCCGAGGCCCTCGGCCTGCCCGGCGCACCCATGCGACGCAACGCCGGCCGCTGTCGCGGCAGTGGAGAGTGCTTGCAAGGCTGCCCCGGCGAGCGACGTCAGAGCATGGACGTGTCGTACATCCCGCGCGCGCTCGCGGACGGAGCGAGGCTCCACACGCACGCTCGGGTCGAGCGCGTCTTGGTCGAGCGAGGGCGCGCCGTCGGTGTGCGCGGTCGTAGGCTCGACGCCAGCACGGGCCGAAGTCGGGCGACCTTCGAGGTCCGCGCTCGCCGCGGCGTGGTCCTCGCAGCGGGCGTCGTCCACACGCCGCTGATCCTTCTGCGCAGTCACGTGGCTGGCCCGGTCGGTCTGCATTTTCAATGTCATCCCGGCGCGGCGATGCTCGGTCGCTTCGACACGCCCATCCGCATGAGCTTCGGAGCCACCCAGGGCTACGAAGTGCCCATGCGCGAACGCGGCTACAAGCTCGAGTCGCTCTCGCTGCCTCCCGAGATGCTGGCGGCGCGCATCCCTGGCACGGGGGCCGAGTGGCAGGAGCGCATCGCCGCGCTCGACCACTACGCGCAGTGGGCCGCCCAGTCGCGCTTCGAGGCGCAGGGTCGCGTGCGGCTCGGTTTCGGAGGCACGCCCTGGGTGAACTACGAGCCCACCGAGCACGACATCGCCAAGTTGAAGGAGGGCCTCGTGCTGCTCGCGCGCATGATGTTCGAGGCGGGCGCACGAGAGGTCTACCCGGGCATCGGTCACGTGCCCGAGGTGCTCCACGGTCCGGACGACGTGCGCTTGCTCGAAGCGGCGGCGACCACGCGTCCGGATCTGCACCTGATGGCGTCCCACCTCTTCGGCACCGCCCGGGCTGGCGTCGATGCGAGCGATAGCGTCGTGGGTCCGAACCTCGAGGCCCACGGGATGCGCGGGCTGTTCGTGATGGACGCGAGCATCTTCCCCACCAACCTCGGCGTGAACCCGCAGCACTCCATCATGGCCGTCGTCTGGCGCGCAGCGACCGAGCTCGCCGCGGAGGACGCGGGGCGCGTGGCCCGGGCCGGATGAGCGCCTCCTCGGCCATCACCCTCCTCGACGGCCCTCTGGGCACCGAGCTCGCGGCGCGAGGCGTCTCGACCTCGTTGCCCCTGTGGAGCGCGGCTGCGCTGGACTCGGCGCCCGAGGTGGTCGCCGCCATCCACGCCGACTACGCCGCGGCCGGCGCGCGTGTGCACACGACCAACACGTTCCGGACCCGCCCGCGCGACGCCGGCGAACGTTGGGAGCTGCTCGCGCGTCGTGCCGTGCGCCTGGCCCGAGACTCGGTTCCCGCCGGGCATCGGGTGGCCGGCTCCATCGCGCCCCTCGCCGACTGCTACCGGCCGGATCTCAGCCCGACCGACTCGCGACCGGAGCATCGAGACCTAGCGCGCTTGCTGGCGGAGGAGGGTGTGGATCTCCTGCTGTGCGAGACCTTCGCCCACGTTCCCGAAGCGCTGGTGGCGGTCGAGGAGGCCGTGGCGACGGGGCTCCCGACCTGGGTGAGCTTCACCGCCGGTCCCGACGCGGACCTGCTCACGCCCGCGCGGCTGGCGGCAGGCGCGCGGGAGGCTGTGGCCCTCGGTGCGGCGGCCGTGCTGATCAACTGCACGAGCGCGACCCGCACGCTTCCCTACGTGCGCGCGCTGGCGGAGCTGGGCGTGCCCTTCGGCGCCTACGCCAACGCGGGCGCTCCGGACGACGCCATCGGTTGGCGAACCTCGCCGGAGCCCGGTGCGGAAGCGTATCTTGAGCTGGCGCGTGCCTGGGTCGACGCGGGCGCCACGATCCTCGGCGCGTGCTGCGGCACCGGCCCGGCGCACATCCGCGCTCTGGCGCAGTACTTCAGCCGTCGCGCAGCTAGCAGGCCGCGCGACGGCTGACGAAGTCGGCGGCTCGAGTCGGAGCGGACCTCCGACGACGGCTGCTAGAGCGCCGACGGCCTTCCGAGCCCAGAAAGCCGGGAGCGCGACGGCCGTCAGGCGCCGTCGGACACGACGAGGCGATGCTGAAGCATCGTCGACGAGCGGCCGGCCGTGCCTGGCGGCGGTCCCGCCGCGGAATTCGGGTGGTTTCAAGCCGTTCGGTGCTCTAGGACGAGAGGCTTCCGACGGGCGCCGCCAGGGGCGCCACGGGCGCGGCGGTCGCGGCACCTCGGCTGTCGGTCTCGCTGCCCGCACCATCATGGGCGGGCGTGTTCGGCTGCGGGGTCGGGTCCACGTCGGGCGTCGCGTCTTCGGGCGGAGCCGGGGGCATGATGTCCGAGCCGTCGTTCGTCGGCGGGCCGGGATCGTCCATGACGTTCACGCCACCCTGATGGGCGACCAGGTTGGGTTGGGGCGTCGGATCCCAGCCCGTGTCCATAGTCTGGCCTCCCTTGGCCTCTCGCAGCTCCGGGTTCTGGAGCGTGGCCAGGTATCCCAGCCACAGGCGGTCGGCCTCGTCCGAGAGACTCGAGTCCGTGAGCTCGGACTCCAGCGCGGGGTAGGTGTCGACGCAGAGGATGGTGCCGTTGACGTCGAGCGCCACGACTAGCTCGGGCTCTCCCTCGGCCACGCCGAAGTCGCCCACCTCGTTGATGCGGCCCTCGCAACCCGCGGGTGCCGAGGCCCAGGTGTCGTGTTGGATCGTGGGCAGCACCTCGGCGTTGGCCACGTCGAGCGTCTCGGACTGGCCTGCGGTCGCCGGACTTTCCCCCGCACAGCCGAAGGCCGCGAGGGTCAAGAGGAGTGGCAGGGTCGACGTCATCCCCGGCCGCAGATGGCCTCGTACCGCTCTGCCTCGTCCGTATGCGCTCAGTCGTGTTGCCAGAGTCATGATGGCCTCTTCGACGGCCCCTCGAGGAGTCCGTATTGTTTGACGAGTTGCGAGAGCCGCGGCCGTTTCATCCCGAGCAGGCTCGCAGCCTGCGTGATGTTGCCGTCGGTCTCCGCGATGGCGCGCACGATGCAGTCGCGCTCCAGGGTCTTCTTCATCTCGAGCAGCGAGAACTCGCCCCCGCGCACGCGCGTGTAGAGCAGGTGCTCGAGGTCCGCGGCCTCGGCGCCAACGCTGGGGACCTCGAAGGGTGGGGCGGCCTGCGGCTGTGCGGCGTGCTGCGGCGGAGCGGCGAAGCCAGCGGCGAAGGCGTCCAGGTGGACGGGCTCGAGCGTGGGCGCGTCCGAGAAGAGGGTCGCGCTGCGCAGGACGTTCTCGAGCTCGCGCACGTTGCCGGGCCAAGCGTGCGTGGCCAGGAGCTTCACGGCGTCCGCGGAGAGCCGCTTCTTGGCGTCTCCTCGCTCGCGCGCGATGCGCCCGAGCAGGTGATCCGAGAGCTCCGCCAGGTCGTCCGGGCGTTGGCGCAGGGCCGGCATCTCGATCATCACGCCACGGAGACGATAGTAGAGGTCCTCGCGGAAGGTGCCCTCGCGAACCATGGCCTCGAGGTCACGGTGCGTCGCCGCCACGATGCGCACGTCGACCTCGACCGATTGGGTGCCGCCCACGCGCTCGAAGCGGCGCTCCTGCAGGACGCGCAGCAGCGCGACCTGGGTCTTGGGCGAGATGTCGCCGATCTCGTCGAGGAAGATCGTGCCGCCATCGGCGAGCTCGAAGCGACCCTTCTTGCGGCCGGTGGCCCCGGTGAAGGCGCCGCGCTCGTGGCCGAAGAGTTCGCTGAGCAGGAGGGTCTCGACCAGCGCGCTGCAATTCACCTTCACGATGGGCCGCGTCTTGCGCGCGGAGTTCTCGTGCAGTGCCTCGGCGACCAGCTCCTTGCCGGTGCCGCTCTCGCCTCGGATCAGCACCATGGCGTCGGTCGGAGCGACCTTCTCCAACATGCGGAGCACATGGGTCATGCGCGGCGAGGACCCGATCAGCTCTGGGAAGGTCTGCCGCAGTCGACGCAGCTCGGCGTCGTTGGCTGCTTGCGCCGGCGGGCGGCTCGGGCGCGTGACGCCTCGCGACGGCGTGGCGCTCTGCCAGCCGCCGGTGTGGCCGCTGCGTGCGCTGGAGCGGAGTCGGGCGTCCAGCTCCGTCAACAGCCCGCGCAAGGGCCGCTGCGCCCAGGCATCGTGGGCCTGCTCCGGCACGCGCGCGGTGAGGTCGGCGTCGATCTCGTAGGCGCGGTCGAGGTCCCGGGCCGCGGCGGCGACCTCGCCCTCGTCGAGATGGGCGCGGCAGCGGTGCAGCAGCGCAGGCAGGAGGCGATGGGGATCCCGTGCGGCCTCGGCGTGCGTGCACGCGCGTCGAGCGGCAGCCAGGGGAGGGCGGCCCGCCGCGCGATCCAATTCGGCGGCGACGAGGGAGAGCTCCGCGCGGCGCTTGGGCGTCAACTCCTCGTGGGCCAAGGCCGCCACGCGCGCTTCCGCGTCCGAGACGTGACCCTCGGCGAGGCAGACGCGAATCAGGGCCAGCGCGGCGTCGATCCGGCGGTCCTCTCCGATGGCCTCGAAGGTCGAGAGGGCAGCCTCGAAGGCGCCGCGTGCTTCGCCCAGTTCCAGGTCCGCGAGGTCGACTCGGCCGCGCAACAAGAGGCCCTCCGCGCGCACCGCGGGGCTGAGGTCGATGCCGCCCATGTGCGTCGCGAAGTCGCACAGGGAGCGCGCTCGCGTGCGGTCGCCGAGGCTCAGATAGAGTTCGCCGAGGTTGTTGGCCACGCGCGCCAACATGGCGCGGTTCCCCAAGCGCTTCAGCTGGACGATGGCCTCGTGATAGTGGTGCAGCGCGGCGCTCGCGTCCCGCCTGAGGTGCGCGAGCACGGCGAGGCCTTCGGTCGCGATGGCGTGGTCACGCGTGTCGCCTGCGTGGGCGGCCACGCGGATCGCCTGCTCGAAGGTCGTGCGCGCGGCGTCGAAGTCCTGGCGCTTGAGCATGGCGACGGCGAGGTTGGTCAGCGCCTGCGCTTCGGCGTGGCCGAGGCCGTGGTCGTGCGCCATCTGGCGATTCTGTTCGAAGAGCTCCGTCGCGGCGCTGGCGTCGCGCTGCGCGAGGGCGACCTTGCCCAGCGTGTTGCGTGCGTGGATGCCGAGGGAGATGTCCTCGGCTGCAGCGTCCAGCGCCTCCTGGGCGCAGGTGACGGCGTCGGCGTAGGCGGCTCGCTGGTAGTGCAGCTCGGCCAGGAGGGCTTGCGCCTGGGCGCCTCCGCGCGCGTCGTCGGCCAACACCGCCAGCCTCCGCGCGTCCTCCAGCGTGCGCGTCGCCTCGGCCAGATGTCCCGCTTGGGTGAGCAGGTCGCCCACGCGCCGCGCGGCGTCCGACGAGCTCGGATCCCGATCGCGCAGGCCCTTGGCGTGGCGCAGCGCCCGGCTGTAGTCGCCCGCGACGCGGTGCAGTTCGGCCAGCTCCGCGAGCAGGTCTTCGTCGCTCGAGGTCAGGAACTCCGCCGGGAACTCCTCCAGCAGCGCCGCGGCCTCGCCGTGCGCGTGCCGAGCCGCGAGGGAGCGGGCCGCCACGACGGCCAAGGGCAACGCGCGCTCCAGGTCTCCGGCGAGCAGCGCGTGGCGCGCGGCCTGCTCGCTGTGAGCGCGCTGGTCGAGGGGCGCGCTGCCCAGGCGTGACGTTCGCGCGCCGCTCTGAGCTGGGGTGCCCTCGTCCAGCGTGCCGGCGAAGTGGTCCGCGAAGCGCGAATGCAGCGCGCGACGTCGGGTCTCGTCGAGCAATTCGTAGGCGCGTTCGCGCTCACTGCTGCGCGCGAAGCTCAGCAGGATGCGTCCGTCCAGGACCTCGGTGAGCAGTAGAGGACACGCACGCAGCGCTGCCATGCTCGCGGCGTCGGGCCTGATCTGAGCGACGCCGATCAACGTGTCGAGGTCGCCCGAGTGTCCCAGCACCGAGAGGGCCTCGACCAGCGCTCGGCCGGAGTCCGGCAGCGCCAGCATGCGGCGCCCGAGGCTCTCTTCGGGCGTGAGCGGCCGAGCTTGGAGCAAGAGGTCGAGCCGCTCGGGGTTGCCCTCCGTGCGCTCGAGCACCTGGGCGACGGCCTCGGGGCTCTGCAGGTAGGCGCGCACACCGTCGGCGTCCAACGGACCCAACTCGAGCGTGCCGCCCGCGGGATGGTGGAGCAGACCGGCCAAGGGACTCGCCTCCTCGACCACGACAGAGCGACAGGACGCCACGAAGAGCGCGCCGACCTCCGCCCGGTCGCGCCCCTCGCTGAGGTGGTCGCGGCCGAGCCAGCTGCTGCCGTCGAGCAGATGCGCGAGCAACTTCGACGTGCCTCCGTCGGCGCGATCGAGGTCGTGCAGCAGCACCAGGGGCGTGCGCACCTTCGACACTTCGCGCAACAGGGCGGCGACCGCGTCGAAGAAACGCATGCGGCGTTCCATGACCTTCGCCGGACCGAAGCGTCCGCCCTCGGACGACGCGGTCAGGGGCTCGAAGCCACCCTCCAGTTCGCCCTCGTGCTGATACCAGAAGGCGTGACAGCCCTCGCGGCAGCCCAGATCCGAGAGGTCCGCGCTCGGGCTCGCGCCGACCTCCGACAGGAAGCGTAGCGCCCGCTCGACGACCGAGGCGAAGGCGCCGAAGGGACGTCCCGGTTCGGCGCGGCCCTCGAGCACGGGGCTGCCTTCGAGGCGCAGCCTGCGTCCGAGCTCGTTGAGGACACGGGACTTGCCCGACCCTCCCTCGCCATGCACCAAGGTCAGGAGCGAGCTGCCCGCGCAGGCTCGATCGTACGAGCTCAGCAATGATGCGAGCTCCGATTCTCGGCCCACGCACAGGGGGGTTCCTCCTGCTGGCGTCCGCGCCGGCGTGGCGCGTGCAGGCGTCTCCGAAGGCCGGCCAGGTCGCGTGGACGCCTCCTTGGGGATGCAAGAAGGCAACGAGCCGGGCGTGGCCTCGGCGGCGTTCGAGCCGTGCTTGGGATGGGGTCTGAGCAACAAAAGCCTGCGAGACGCCCCAACCCCGGGGCGACCGATGGGTGCAGCGTAGAATGACAGTGGGGCGCCGGCAAGGGCCCCCGCGGATTCGTTCTCCTGCAACTCGCGCTCGACCGGCATGCGTTCCGGAACGACGCAAAGCAATTTGGATGCCAGCGTTTCGGGTCCCTTCCTGCGGGCTTGGCGTCAGCGCGAGATTGGGGCGTGCACAGCGTGCGCGCGCGCGTGCAGATGTTGACGTCGCGGAATCATCATCGATACTCTCCGGGCTCGATGGCGTAGCGCTTCATCCAGCGATGAATCTGCATGCGTGCCTTGCCGATCTCGCGTCCGGCGGCGGCGATGTTGCCGCCATGGCGCGCCAGCAAGGCGCGTAGCGCTTGCTCCGACGGAGCCTCCGTCAGCTCGCCCGCCGAGGGGTCCGAAGGCCGGGCGTGCGGGGCAGGCGCGGTGCCGTGATCGTCCAGGGATCGGCGCACGCTCGGCGGGAGATCGGGCAGATCGAGCGCGCGATCGCCGGCCAGGGCTTGGGCGACGCGGACGGCGCTCTCGAGCTCTCGTACGTTGTAGGGCCAGTCGTGATGCGCGAGCGCCAGCATGAAGGGCAGGGTGGGTTCCAGCACGGGTGCGCCCGTGGCCTCCTGGAAGTGTCGCACCAGGGGCAGGAGATCCTCGCGGCGCCGACGCAGGGGCGGCAGCATCACGGAAAATTCGCGCAGGCGGGCGAGCAGGTCGCCGCGGAAGCGTCCCGACGCCACCTCCGCGTCGAGGTCGCGGTGGGTGGCGCTGATCACGCGCAGATCGATGGGCTCGGGGCGCGTGCCGCCCAAAGGCAGCACCTCGCGCTCCTGCAGCACACGCAGCAGCTTGGCCTGCGCACCGAGGGGCATGTCTCCCACTTCGTCCAGGAAGAGCGTCCCCCCGTGCGCGGCTCGCAAGAGGCCAGGCCGGTCGGCGTTCGCGCCCGTGAACGCGCCACGACGCACGCCGAAGAGCTCGCTCTCGATCAGCGCCTCGGGCAGGGCCGCGCAGTTGATCGCCGACAGCGGGCCGCGTCGACCGCTCGCGCTGTGGGCATAGCGCGCGATCAACTCCTTGCCGGTGCCGGTCTCGCCCGAGACCAGAATCGAGACGGGCGTCGAGGCGACCTTCTCGAGATCGACCAGGAGCCTGTCGATGGCGTAGCCCCCCACCAGAGAGGACGGCTTGGCCGCGGGGCGACAGGCCTGCGCCGCGGGCGTGACGCGACCGCCGGGCGAGTAGGCCGCGAAGCGATACACGCCCTCCGCGGCGAAGCGGAAGATGCTGTCTCCGACGCGCACGACGTCGTGGTCTGCGAGGCGGGCGCGTTCCAGGCGGGCGCCGTTCACGAGCGTGCCGTTGGTCGAACCCAGATCCTCGATCCAGTAGCCGTCCTCGCGACGCTCAACGCGCGCGTGATGTCGTGAGACGGCGGCCTCGGGGATCGGCAACGTGTTGTCGGCCTCGCGGCCCAGGCTGGTCAGTGACGACGCGAAGGGCACGATCGAGGGCAGGTGGGCATGCAGACGCGAGTAGATGAGCACGAGGCCCGCGGTCGGATCCGCCGCCGAGAGGGCGAGGGGCAACGCTTCCACGGACGCGGTGGTCATGCCCCCTCGTCGCTCTTCACCCGCCGCCATAGAAGGAGTCTCCGGTCGTTCCAGACGCCGGGTCCATCCCGCCGCGTGGTTGGCGGAGCCTAGCAGCCCCTTCTCCGTGGGTCTTGCTCCTCTCGTTGGGCTCTCGCCCAGCGACCCGTCAGCCCTTGGCCGCGTCTTCGCCCGCGACGGGCAGGATGCGCAGCACGCAGGCGAGGACCTCGGCGGGCTCGAAGGGCTTGCGCAGCCAGGCGTCGGGGCGGAAGCCGGCGCCGGGAGGCATCGAGCTCTGGCCCGACATGCAGATGACGCGGCGGACCCTGCCCGCATGACGCAAGCGCTCGGCCAAACGAAGGCCCGAGCCGTCACGCAGGCTCAGGTCGAGGAGCGCCAGGTCCCAGCGCCCCGTAGTCTCTTCGACCTCCGCCAGAGACGCGGCTTCGCTGCAGCTGGCGCCGCGCCGCGCGAGCGTCGCGACCAGCATGCTGCGCAGCGCGTCGTCGTCGTCGACGATCAGCAGAGTCGCGCCCTGCAGGAGCATCGTATCAGGAGCCCTGCGGGCCACCACACCGCTTCGACGCAAACGTGGGCCGGGCGCGGGCTCGAGAGCCGGAACCGTGACCTCGGCGACGGCGCCGCCGCCGGGCGCGTTGCGCAACGAGACCGCGCCACCGAGGGACGCCGCGATCTCGCGGACGCGGAAGAGACCCACGCCGCTGCCACCGGGGCGCCTGCTGAAGCCCGCGTCGAAGGCGTGTCGCTCGACGGACGCGTCGAGGCCGGGGCCCGCGTCGATCACGCGCATGCGGATGCCGGTCTCGTGCGGTGCGAGCCGGATCTGCACTCGAGTGCCGGGGGCCGAGAGCGCCACCGCGTTGTGCGCGAGGTTCCAGAGCAGGCTGAAGCACGCCCCCTCCGGCAGCCTAGGCAGCGGGCTCTCCCCGGTGTCGACGACGATCTCGAGGTCACGGCGAACGGCCATGGGTCGCAGCAGCTGCGTGACCTGCTCGGCGACTTCCCGCGGATTGGCCCAGGCGTCCGCCTGACCACCCAGGAGCCCGCGCGCCAACCTCGCGGCACTGCCCGCACCCTGGCGGATCAGCCGCAGCGCTTGCTCCCGTTCGACCCGTTCTTCGGTCGCGAGCGCGAACTCGGCCCAGCCCGCGATCGCGGTCAGCGCGCCCGCGATGTCGTGGACCACGCCCACGGTGAGTGCCTCGTGGGCGCTGAGGGCGCTGGATTCCCCGCCGGCCTGGCTCTCGTCCATCCTATCGGTCATGGTCCACGCACCCCTCTCCGGACAGTGACCATACTGCCATAATCCGCCCCCGTCAAAGCCGCTCGAGCGCTGGCTCGACGCGATTGTGGGCGCTCTTCGAGACGTGTGTTGGCGCACGGAGCCAGGAATGATAACCATATACGTTGCTTGCGCAGCTCCGCGTATCTTCCCCAGGACGGGCCGTCTAGCCATGAAGTGTCGTTTGCCCCTCTCTCCCCAGGCTTTCCCGCGCGTCGCGCTGCCCTTCTTGCTGCTCGTCGTGGCCTGCGCCACCGGCGGTGGCGGAGCCGACTCCAGCACACCACACCCCGACAGCGGGGTTCACGACACGGGCGTCCGCGACAGCGGCACGGGTGTCGACGCCAGTGGCTGCCCCGCCAGCTGCCCCGTCGGTCAGACGTGCCTCGACGGAATGTGTCGCAGCGTGCCCTGTGGTCCGGACCGCGCCTGTGATTTCGGCCAGAGCTGCTGCGACGGCAGCTGCGCCGCGCTGCCCACGGATCCCGCCAACTGTGGCGCCTGTGGGCGAGCGTGTGGCGATCGCGGCACGACCTGCGAGGCCGGCCAATGCCGCTGCGCGGGCGGCCCCGCCTGTCTCGCGGGCTCGGCCTGCTGCGACTCGGGCTGCGCCGACGTGATGAACGACGCCGCGAACTGTGGCGCCTGCGGCATGGCCTGCGCGGCGGGTCAGGTGTGCGATGGCGGCACCTGCGCGGCATCGCCGTGCGTGCCTGCGTGCGCGACGGGTGAGACCTGCGACACCACCACCTCGACCTGCAAGTGCGGTTCGGGCGGGCGCTGCGCCGCGGGCGCGAGCTGTTGCTCCGACACTTGCGCCAGCCTCGCCACGAGCACGACCCACTGCGGCAGCTGTGGCCACGCCTGCACCGGCGTGGGTGAGGTCTGCCTCGCGGGCTCCTGCACCACCGACGTCCCCTGCAGCCCCAGCTGCGCCACGGGCGAGACCTGCGTCTTGGGCGTGTGCAAGTGTGGATCGGGTTCGTCCTGCGGCGGCTCGTCCCGCTGCTGTTCGGGCACGTGCACCAACGTCAGCGGCTCCGACGTCGGGAACTGCGGTGCCTGCGGCCGGACCTGCGGCGGCTCGGAGTCGTGCTGCACCGGCGCGTGCCTCAACACCACGATCGACAGCAACAACTGCGGCAGCTGCGGCCACTCGTGCAGCGGCACGGCCGACGGCTGCAGCGGCGGCTCCTGCACCTGCGGCGGATCGGGCGAGTGCGTCGTCGCCTGTCTGCTGGGCGCCTGCTTCCCGATCTGAGCGCGTGAGGCTCGTCGCTGGCGTGGAGCTGCGCCCGCGGACGTTGCGGCTGAACCACGCCTCCTAGTCCGCAGCGATCACTGCTGCGCCCGTCTCCTCGACCTGGCGCACGACCTGGTCGCGACCCGCCTCTTTGGCCTGGTAGAGGGCTCGATCCGCGCCGTCGACGAGGGCGTGGGCGCTCCATCCGGGGGCGTGGGCCGCCACGCCGATCGAGACCGTGACGTGGCAGGGGACGTCCGCGGCAGTGGTCGCGAGGCGCACGCGCCTGCGCAGCCGATCGGCCAGCAGGGCCGCGCCGTCGATGGGCGTGTCCGCGAGCACGAGCAGGAACTCCTCGCCACCCCAGCGGCCCACGCGATCGACCTTGCGAATGCCCCCGGCCAGGGCCTGCGCCACTTCGCGCAGGATGACGTCGCCCACACCGTGGCCGTGGGTGTCGTTCACGCTCTTGAAGTGGTCCACGTCCACGAGCGCGACGGAGAGGGGCACTCCGTAGCGCTCGGCACGCTCGGCCTCGTGTTCGAGCCAATGCTGGATGTTGCGTCGGTTGGCGATGCCGGTCAGTTCGTCCGTGGTGGCCAGCCGCTGCGTCTCCTCGACCAAGCGCAGCTGTCGCAGCGCGGGTGCGATCGCTTCGGCCAGGAGCGCCGCCGTACGTTGGTCGTCGACGGTGAGCCCCTTCGCGTCGGGCACGAGGCAGAGCTCGCCGAGGTGCTCGCCGGACACCGCGAGCGCGACGCTCAGAGCTTCCCCGGGTGTGTCCATGCCGCGCCGACCGCTGGCCTCGACTTCGCGCAAGATCAGCTGTTGTCCGTGCTCGACGCTCGCGGCGTCCATGCCGAGGAGTGAGAGCAAGCCCAGCTCCGAAGCGGAATCGATCTGGGGCACGCGAGCCACGCGCGTGAGCGCGCCGCCCTCGGGAAGCGTGATGCTCGCAGCGCGAGCCTGTGTGAGCTGCGTGGCCAGATCGAGCACCGCCCTGGCGAGGTCCTCACGACTGCCCGTGAGCCCGAAGAGCTGACGCGCCTCACCGATCACGACGGCCTCGAACAGGCTGCGCTCCAACACCTGGTTGAGACGCGCCAGGGGGCTCGCCGAGCTCTTTCGTCGCCCGCTGTCGGGCGCGTGCCGTGGCAGCGCGAGCAAGGCGTCCACGCGCGTCGGCAGATCCTCCTTCATCTGTGACTTGCACAGGTGGTCATCGGCCCCGGCTTGGCGACTCCAGAAACGACTGCGCGGATCGTCGCGAGTCGTGAGCAACAGGAAAGGTGTGTGCGCCATGTCGGGGTCCGCCTTCAGGATGCGGCAGAGCTGCACGCCGGAGATACCCACCATCTCCAGGTCGGAGACGACGAGATCGAAGGGCTGCTCGAGGCAGAGGCCAAAGGCCTCCTCGCCGGATGCGGCGCGAAGGACGGTGTGGCCGGCGTCCTCGAGCAGGCCCGCCACGAGCTGCCGGGTGACCCGGCTGTCGTCCACGACCAGGATGCGGGCCGCCTGCGGTCCGCCGGATGGAGTTGCGTCCATGGGGTGGGGAACGGCGCCGATGGCGGAAGCTGAAGCCTTCGGGAACTCGTGCTACGAGGGCCGTTGCGCGACCCTGCCACGCCGCGCCGAACGCCAAGAACGCCGTTCCGCCTCAGGAGCCCGGGAAGATCCGATGAACACCGACCCCACCCTCTCTCGTGCGCCCCTCTCCGGAGCCAGCTACTTCGCCGTCGAATACGAGCCCGAGACCGGCGAGGTGGTGATGCTCGACCAGCGCCGACTGCCGGCCGAGGTCGTCTACTACCGCTTCAGCCGACCGGATGAGGTGGCGGATGGCATTCGCGACATGGTGGTCCGCGGGGCGCCGGCGATCGGTGTCACCGCCGCCTACGCCTTGGTCCAGGTCGCGCGCGCGGAATCGGGCGACGCCAGGAGCTTCCTGCTCGCTCACGGTGCGGCCTCTCGCGTGCTCGACGCCACGCGGCCCACTGCCGTGAACCTCGCCTGGGCCATCGCGCGCATGTCGCGTCGCGCCGCCGAAGTGGCCGCGCTCGCGCCCGCGGAACGCTACGAAGCCATGCGGGCGGAGGCCGAGACGATCCATCGCGAGGACGTCGCTGCCTGTCGCGAGATGGGTCGCCTGGGCGCCCTCGACGTGCCCGACGAAGCCACCATCCTGACCCACTGCAACGCGGGCGCTCTGGCCACGGGCGGCTACGGCTCGGCCCTGGGCGTGATTCGGGCCGCCGTGGAGGCGGGCAAGCGCGTGAAGGTGCTCGCCGACGAGACGCGGCCCTATCTGCAGGGCGCGCGCCTGACGTCGTGGGAGCTGTTCCAGGACGGCATCGACGTGGAGGTGATCACCGACAACATGGCGGCGCATTTCTTCCAGACCGGCGAGATCAACTTCGTCATCGTGGGCAGCGATCGCATCGCCCGGAACGGCGACGTGGCGAACAAGATCGGGACCTATGGCGTGGCGGTTCTGGCGCGCGCCCACGGCGTGCCCTTCGGCGTGGCGGCGCCCTTCAGCACGGTCGACATGGCGACCGTGACCGGCGCGGGCATCCCCATCGAGCAGCGATCCCGGGACGAGGTCGCCCGCATCGGCGCGAGCATGCTCGTGGCCGACGGTATCCCGTGTCGACATCCGGCCTTCGACGTGACGCCGGCGCGCCTGGTGGACGCCCTCTACACGGAGCGGGGCGTGGTGCGCCCGGCCAAGGGGGAGACCCTCGACTTGCTCGTTGGCCATGCGCCGGGCCCTCAGGATCGCTAGACTTGAGACCTAGAGGATTCCCTGGCCCCGACACGCTCCATCGTCATCGGTCGCTCTCGTGACTGTGATCTCGTCTACGGCGAGGCCACCGTCTCCGGTCATCACGCGCGCCTGGCCTGGCGTGGCCGCACCCTGTGGGTCGAAGACCTGGGCAGCGCCAACGGCACCTGGGTGCACGGCAAGCGGGTGGACAGCGCCCAGATTCGTCCGGGCGAAGAGGTGCTCTTGGGGCAGGCATCCCTGCCTTGGTCGCGGCCGGAGCTGAGGGCGCTGCTGCGCCAGGGCGCGGGCGACACGGTCGAGGCGGTCTCCATCCCCGGGCGCCGTTTCATCTGCGGTTCTTGCGGGGTGCGCGGCGTCATGCCGGCGGGCTTCAAGGGAGGAATGCTGCGCTGTGGATCCTGCGGCGAGCAGCTCAGCGTCGGGCCTCCGCAGAAGCGTGGCCGCTGGGGCTGGGGCCTCGCGCTCGTGGTCCTGCTCCTCGGTGGCGGCATCGGGCTGTGGGCGACGCGAGGATTCGAGCAAGTCCGTGCGGTGCAGGAGGCGGTTCGAGAGCTGGGCGAGCGCGCCAGCGAGCAGGCGGGGACCGGCGCGTCGAGTCCGCAGGAGGCGTCCATCCGCGCCCACAGCCGCGACGCCGTGGTGACCGCCATGGACTCGAGGAATCCGATCACGCGCAACACCGCCGTGCAGCTCGCCGCCCCGGACCAAGGGCCCTACCACGTCGAGCAGGTCGCGCGCGTGTGGAACGAAGTGCGAGCGCGCTGGCACTACGTCAACGACCCTCGCGGGCAAGAGTATTTCGCCAAGGCGAGTGAGAGCATCCAGAACGACTACGCCGGCGACTGCGACGACTTCGCCATCGTGCTGGCGTCCATGATCACCGCCATCGGTGGTGACGCGCGGGTCGTGATGATGGACGGCCCCGGAGGCGGCCACGCCTACGCCGAGGCCTGCTTGAACGATCCACCGGACACCATCCGCGACAAGCTCGCCGCCTTCTATCGCGCCCATCGAGACGCCCGTCTCGGCCGCCAGACGCTGAGTGAGATCCACTACCGTCCCTCCGATACCTGTCCCGTCTGGCTGAACCTCGACTGGAACGCGGGCGTGCCCGGTGGCGATTACGAGGCCGAGGCATGGGCCGTGGCGATCCACGACGACGGCACGACCGAGACCTTGGCGCCCGCCGGCCTGCCACCCGTCGCGGGTGCCAACAACGGCGCGGTTCCACAGGCGGCGGCCCCGGCGCCGTAGCCTGCCCTCCGCACCCCTCCGCACCGGCTGAACTTGCTTCTTCACGGTTGATGCGCCCATGATGCGACCCGCGAGGTGCGCCATGCCGACTGATCTGCTCCGTTCCCTGTTGCCCTTGGTCGAGGATGATCTCGACGAGGTCGAGGCCGGTCCAGATGGATTGTCGGCCAACGTCAGCACGCGCTACGGCGAGGTGGTGCTGCGGGTGGAGCACGACGAGGAGGCCGAGTCGCTGCGCGTCGGCGTGGCGATCCCGCCGCCCGCGGGCGCGGGCCGCGCCTTCTTGATCTTCTGCCTCAGCCTCGACGCGCGCTACTGGGACGTGAAGGTCGGGCTCGACGACGCGGGCTTCCTGCTCTTGCACTCGGACCTCTCGGCACCCGAGAGCGAGGATCACGCGGACCTGGCCTCGCTCCTGGTCGAGCGCTCCGACGCCGTGATCGACCTGCTCGACGACGATCTCGTGGGCTTCATGCTCGAGCACGATCTGGGCACGCCGGCTCAGGTCCTGCGCTGGCGTGATCGCGCGCCCGAAGTCGTCGTGGACGACGAAGAGTAGTCTTCAGACGCGCATCAGCGCGGCGCCCCAGTGCAGGCCGGAGCCGAGGGCCAGGAAGCAGACCAGCTGCCCTGGCTTCAGGCGTCCGTCACGGCGCATCTCGTCTGTGAGGATGCCGATGGTCGCGGCCGAGGTGTTGCCGTAGCGCGCGATGTTGCTGGGCACCTTCTCCTCGGGCAGCTTCAAGGCCTGGCGCACGGCGGCGTTGATTCGATCGTTCGCCTGATGGGCGATGAACCAGTCCACCTCCTCGAGGCTGACGTCGTGCTTCTTGCACAGGCTGCGCACGCAGCGCGCGAGCTCGACCACGGCGGTCTTGAACAGATCGCGCCCCTGCATGCGCGGGATGTGCTCCTCGCGCTCGAACATCTCCGGCGTGAAGTAGGGTCGGCTCTTGAAGCCACCGCTGGCGATGTAGATGCGGTCGAACATGCGTCCGTCGGAGTGGAGCTCGGCGCCCATGAAGCCGTGTCCCTCGTGCTCCGATTGCCGCATCACGAAGGCCCCCGCGCCGTCGCCGAAGAGCACGGCCAGCCCGCGATGACGCGTGCCCCGCGCGAAGGCCTCGGGCGTGACCTCGCGATCCGAGTCGCCATAGAGCACGTCCCAGTCCTCCCAGGGCATGAAGCCCGCGTGGGCGTCCGCGCCGACCACCAGCAGGGTCTTCGCGGCCCCCGACTGCACGAGCCCCTCCGCGACCTGAAAGGCGAAGGGCATGGCCGCGCATTGTTGGCGGATGTCGAGCGCCGGCACGCCGGGGATGCCCAGGCGCGCGCCCAGCAGCCCGCCGGAGCCGGGGAAGATGTGCTCGGGCGTCATGGTCGAGAAGAGGATGAAGTCGATGTCTTCGAGTTCGAGCTTGGCATCCGCCAGCGCCGCTCGGCAGGCGTGGGCCGCGAGGTCGGAGACGCCCTCGCCCTCGGCGACGAAGTGCCGCTGCTCGATGCCCGTGCGCTGCTTGATCCACTCGTCGTCCGTGTCCATGACCCGCGCGAGCGAGGAATTGGGGACGGGGACGCCGGGCAGATGGCGCCCGCTGCCGATGATGGTGATGCCCTTCATGTCTTCTTCTGCAACAGGGGTGAACAGCCCGACTGGGTCGGGGCTGTTGCCCTGAGGCGCCGGGCACCCTAACGTCTGGGCATGGCCGGGGGCGAGTTCGATTTTGGTGGTTTCGTGGCGTCGAGCAATCGACACGCCGGGCGCGAGCAAGCGGGCCGTGTGGCCTACGCCTACGAGGGCGATCGGGCGATGATGCGCACGCTCTCCAAGATGCCGCCCATCACGCTGGCGGCGGCCGCTCTGGTGCGCGCCTACAAGCGCTTCTTGAAGAACCAGTACCTGGGCACCACGGTGCGGGTGTCGGAGCAGCAGTTCCCGCGCATCCACGCCATCGCCGCGCGCTGCGCCGAGCGCTTGGACGTGGCGACGCCCACGCTCTACGTGGCCAACAGCCCCTTCCTCAACGCCTACACCTTTGGCACGCAGGAGGACTCCTTCATCGTCGTGCACTCGGCGCTGATCGATCACTTCACGGAGGCCGAGCTCTCCTTCGTGATCGGGCACGAGACCGGCCACATCCAGAACCAACACGTGGTCTACGGCACGCTCCTGCACGTGCTGCGCACCACGGCGTCGCTGCTCCTGCGCTGGATCTCACCGCCCATCGAGGTCGCGCTCCTCGCCTGGTATCGCCGCGCAGAGATCACCTGCGATCGCGCCGGGCTGCTCTGCTGCGGCGACGTCGAGGTCGCGACCAAGAGCTTCCTGAAGATGGCCACGGGCTCGCAGAAGCTCTACGCCGAGCTCGACGCGGACGCCTACCTCTCGCAGCTCGAAGAGGGGCGCCACGGCTTCGGGCGTTTCACGGAAGCGTTCGCGACCCACCCCTATCTGCCGAAGCGCGTGTCGGCGCTGCGTCTCTTCACCGAGAGCGCGCTCTGCCGTGAGGCGCTCTCCCTGGGCGAGGGCGGCCTCTCCATGGAAGAGGTCGACCGCCGCACCCACGACATCATTCAGATCCTGCGATCCCCCGGAGCCACGGAAGAGCCATGACTGCGAGCCCGAACGAATCCACGACCGACTCCGCCGGCGCCGGCTGGACCGAGCAGAAGCACGAGGCGCTGGCGAACCTGCGCGAGCTGGCCGCCTTGGCCACCGAGTCCGGGGCTGGCACCTTGGCGCGCAACCTGCGCGACGACCGCATCCCCAGGCTCGAGGCGGAGCGCCTGCACCTGGTCGTGTTGGGCGAGTTCAACCATGGCAAGACCACGCTCGTGAACGCGCTGCTCGGTGCGCCCGTGCTGCCCATGGGCGTCACGCCCACGACGGCGCTGATCCACCGCATCGTGTACGGCGAGACGCCCAGCGCGCACCTGCTGGCGGAAGATGGCAGCGAGGGCGAGGAGCTCGGCCTCGACGGCCTTTTGCGACTCACGGTGGAGGGCGGAGGCTCGGAGAAGGGCGCGCACGAGGTCGTCGTGCGCTATCCGGCGTCGCTGCTCGAGCGAGGACTGGTGCTCGTGGACACGCCCGGCGTGAACGACCTCGAGGACGCGCGCGCCGAGGTCACCTACGGCTACGTCCCGCGCTCGGACGCCGTGCTCTTCTTGCTCGACGCCGGTCAGATCCTGAAGGAGAGCGAGCGCTCGTTCCTGGAGCATCGTCTGGCGAAGCAGGCGCGCGGCCGCATCTTCTTTGTGGTCAACAAGCTCGACGTGCTCGACGCCGACGAACAGCGCGAAGCCCTGGCCTATGCGCGCACCAACCTCGCGCGATGGATCGACGAGCCGCGCGTCTGGGGCATCAGCGCGGAGCAGGCCCTCGACGGCGCGGGCGAGGTCTCGGGTCTCGACGCCTTCGTGCAGGAGCTCGAGCGCTGGCTGACGCAGGAGCGCGTGCCGGTGCTGCTCTCACGAGCGCGTGCCGCGGGTCGCTCCGCTCTCAGCTCGCTGCGCGCGGGCCTGGAGGTGCAGCGCGCGGCGCTGGCCATGGAGCAGGAGGAGCTCGCACGTCGTCTGGGGATCTTCGAGTCCGATCTCGAGGCCTCGGCCGAGCGCGTGCAGGCGCGGGAGCGCGCCCTCGGTCAATCCTTGGCGGCGGTGAAGGCCGTGGTCCGTGAAGACATGGAGCGCTTCGCCGAGCGCTTCGCCGCGGCGTTGCCGGACGAGATCGAGTCGAGCCAGGCGACGGACCTTCGTCGCTACCTGGCCGGCTTCATCGAGCAGAAGCTGCGCGAGCAGGTGGAGGACGAGGCCGAGGAGGTCGCGCATCGCCTGGAGCGCGTGGCCGACGAAGCCGTGGCCTTCGTGACCGACGAAGCCCGCGCGCGCGCCGAGCGCTTTCGGGGATCCTTGGGCAAGGACGCACCCGTGCTCGATCTCGCGGTCGACACCTTGGCCTACGACGTGGGCGTGTTCGCCGTGGGCGCCGTGGGCGTGACCTTGATGGTGCTCTCGAATGTCCTGCTCGGCGGCGCCATGACGCTGGCCGCGCCCGTGCTCGCTTACGTGCTGCGCGGCAGGAAGGACGAGCGGGTCAAGGAGCGCGCGAAGGAAGAGGCTCCGGCCCTGGTGCACAAGGCCACGCAGAAGGTGATCGAGGCCTTCGAGGTCCGCATCGACGAGTTCGGGCAGCACCTGCGCGACTTCCTCAATCAGGCCGACGACGAGACGCGCCGCTCCATCCTCGAGCTGGTCGGTGCCGCGCGCACTGCACAAGGAGCGGGTGCGGACGGCCGGCTCGCGCTCCAGCAGCGCATCGAAGCGAGCCTGGACCGCGTCGTCGAGTTCGAGCCGAAGTTCGCCGACGCGGACTGAGGCTGCGCTGCGGGAAGTCCGGTCCACGGTCGCGCGGACGAGCTCGACGCAGCGAGTCGAGGCTGGCCGCAAGCGACTGAAGCTGGGCTGGGTCGAGGATCAGCCGCGCCACCGCTTCGCTGCCCTCGGTGCGATATCGAATGGAGCGCAGGACGCGGGCCAATTCGGGCAGCGAGACCGCGATCCCGCTGGCGAACTCCTCGATCTGGGCCCTGTGGCTCAGCAGGGACGTGGCCCCGCCCGCCGTCGTGCTGCGAGCGCGCGCCTCGAAGTCGAGGCCTTGGGCGACGGCTGCCTGCGCCTGGAAGCTGCCTGCGCCTGGAAGCTGTCGAACACCACGTCGAAGCGCTGCGCCAGCTGGTCGCGCATGGCGGGCGTCTGAAGCGCGAGCACGTCCAGCGTGTGTTGGCCGAAGGCGTCCTCTCGAGCCAGCGCGAGCAGCGCGTCGACAGGCCCGTGCGCAGCCGCCGACGCGTCGGCGATCTGCAGGAGTCGTTCCGAGGAGACGCCGTCAGCAGCGACGATGGTCTCGGGATCGCTCGCGAGCAGGGTGAACTCGTCGTCCCTGTCGGAGCGCACCAGCAGGCGGCTGGCGCGTCGCTCGTGGTGCAGGTCGTTGCGAGTGGTCAGCGCGTCCGCCCAGCTCACGAGTTCCGCCTGGCGGTAGTGGCCGCTGCGGACCAACACCCACGCCAGCTGGTTCGAGTCTCGGGGCAGGGTGGCTCCGAACAGGATCCTGTCGGTGGCGCGCCACCAGGCCAGACCAGCCGCGAAGCCGGCGCGCGCTTCGGCGTCATGGGGCAGGGAGTCGCCCACGGTTGCAAGCCATCGTTCGATCGGTTCGGCCAAGGCCGGCTGGCGCAGGGAGTCGACGTCCACACGCAGCATCAGCGCCGTGTCCGCGAGCAGATACGCCGTCGGTTCCACGCGGCTCGAAGCCGTCGCGTCGGCGGAGGACGCGCCTCGTGTGTCGGCGGTCGCGCCCCCACAGCCCGCGGCGAGCAAGAGGACGAGCGCCAGGGGCGAATGCAGGAGTCTCATCGGAGCTCGCGCGTGAGGTGTGCGCGACTGCTCTCGGTCTCCGCCCCGCGTGTCACGGCTCCTCGAGCGCCCAGAGCGAGGAGATGGTGCCGCGGCGGCGGACCATGCGCGTCTTCTTTCCGTCGACCAGGATCTCGCGCGCGGCGGGCCGGCCGTTGTAGGTGCTGCTCATCTCGCGGCCGTATGCGCCAGCGCCGCGGATGGCGAGCAGGTCGCCGCGCTTCACCGCGGGCAGGGGCCGACCTCGGGCGAGGAAGTCTCCGGACTCGCACACCGGGCCGACCACGTCGGCGGCGGACCACTCACCGAGGTGTTCGCGCACCGGCATCACGGCGTGGTGCGCGCCATAGAGCGCCGGTCGCACAAGCTCGGTCATGGCGCCGTCGACGATCACGAAGCGCCTGCCGCCTTGATGCTTCTCGGCCAAGACGCGCACGAGCAAGATGCCCGCGTCTCCGACCAGGGCGCGCCCCGGCTCCGTCACGACCTCGAGCCCGGCGTCGCTCATCCCGGCGTCCGCGATGCCCGCGGCGATGGCCGCGCCAAAGGCCTGATGGGGCGGGAAGGGCGTCTCCTCCGCGCCGTAGGACATGGGCCAGCCGCCCCCAGGATCGATGCTGCGCAAAGGCGCGCCCGCGTCAAGACACTCGCGCGCGAAGAGCGCCAACAAGCGCGTGGCCTCGCGCAGCGGCACGGGTGAGTCGAGCTGAGAGCCCACGTGGCAGGCGACGCCTTCGAGGCGCAGCGTGCGGCTCTGCACCAGGCGCGGCAGCAGGCTGCGGGCGACCGCGACTTCGAGGCCGAACTTGGTCGAGTGTAGACCCGTGGACAGGTAGGGATGGGAGCCCGAGTCCACGTCGGGGTTGATGCGCAGCGCCACGCGTACGGGCGCGTCCGGCGAGCCGAAGCGCTCGAGCAGGTCGAGCTCCTCGATGCACTCGATGTGGATCGCGCGCAGTCCTGCGCCCGCGGCGACCCGCAGCTCGCGATCGCGCTTGCCGACGCCACTCCAGACGATGCGATCCGCGGGCACGCCCGCTCGCAGGGCGCGACGCAGCTCACCCTCGGAGACGATGTCCGCGCCGGCGCCAGCTTTGGCCAGGCGCGCCAAGATCGCGAGGTTGCCGTTGGCCTTCACGGCGTAGGCGATCAGATGGGGCGCGAAGCTCATGGCCTGGTCGACCGCGGCGTACGCCTGGTCGACCACGCGCGCGCTGTAGACCCAGGTCGGACCACCCTCGTCGGCCAGATCCGTCAGCGGGACGTCGTCACAGTGGAGGATCCCGTTGCGATAATGGAAGGCGGTCGAGGGAGGGAAGTGCACTGCGGTCATCGTCCTGTCACTTTCACGCCGAAGCGCTCGGCGACCTCTGCGGTGTCCACGCCGCGAGCCATGAGCTCGCCCACGAGGCGTTCCGTCTGGCTCGTCACCTGAGCGCGTGCGGGACCTCCCACGAGCGCGCGTCGCTCCACGGCGCGTTCGAAGTCGAGCGCCTCGTACACGTCCTGGTCGAAGGCCTCGTGGGCAGCCTTCAAGACCTCGAGGCTGAGCTCCGAGAGCACCTTCTTCTCCGCGCTGGCGCGCGCCACCAGAGCGCCGACGACGTGGTGTGCCTCGCGGAAGGGCACGCCTCGGGCGGCGAGGTAGTCGGCAAGCTCGGTCGCATCGGCGAAGCCTTCGCGCAGCGCGGCTCGCATGCGATCCCCGTCGAAGCGCGCCGTGGCGACGCAGCCCGTCAACACCTCGAGCGAGTCGTCGACGGTGTCGAAGGCGTCGAAGACCGGGCGCTTGTCCTCCTGCATGTCGCGGTTGTAGGCGAGGGGGAGCCCCTTCAGCATGACCAAGAGCGAGACGAGGTCGCCCACGACGCGTCCGGTCTTGCCGCGGATCAGCTCCGCCATGTCGGGGTTCTTCTTCTGCGGCATGATCGACGAGCCCGTGGTGAAGGCGTCGCTCATCTCGACGAAGCCGAACTCCTGACTCGACCAGAGCACGAGCTCCTCGCCGATGCGCGAGAGGTGGACCGCGCAGTTCGCCAGCGCCGCCACGGCCTCGACCAGGAAGTCGCGGTCCGCGACGGCGTCCAGGCTGTTGCGCATGGGGCGACGAAAGCCGAGCGCGTGGGCGGTGGCCTCGCGATCGAGATCGAAGGTCGTGCCCGCCAGCGCGGCCGCGCCCAGGGGTGACTCGTTCATGCGGGCGGCGGCGTCGAGCATGCGTCCACGATCGCGGCCGAGCATCTCGGCCCAGGCGAGCAGGTGGTGGGAGAGGCGCACGGGTTGGGCGCGCTGCAGATGCGTGTAGCCCGGCATCAAGACGTGGATCTCGGTGCGCGCGCGCGAGGCCAGCACGGCCAGCACGGCGTCGATGGAGGCGGCCGTGTGCTCGCAGGCGCGCCGCGTGAACAGGCGCATGTCGGTGGCGACCTGGTCGTTGCGGCTGCGCGCGGTGTGGAGCTTGCCGCCCGCGGCGCCGATGCGCTCCGTCAGCGTGGCCTCGATGTTCATGTGCACGTCTTCGCGGGCGTCGGTGAACTCGAACTCGCCGGCGGCGATCTCCTCGGCGATGTGCGTGAGTCCCCGCTCGATGTTGAGCGCGTCCTCGAGCGGGACGATCCCGCGTTCGGCGAGCATGCGCACGTGGGCGATGGAGCCCTCGACGTCCTCCGCGGCCAGGCGCTGGTCGACGTCGACGCTGGCGCTGAAGGCGAGGGCCTTGTCGTTCAACTCTTCCCCGAAGCGTCCGCCCCATGCCTTCTTGGTCATCCAAACCTTCTCTCTCGGGCCTCAGCCGCGTGCGGGAATTCTGAGCGCGACACGCCTCAACAGGCGCGCCCCCGCGGGAAGCGTGAGCGCGTCCACGGCCACCGCAAGCAGAGCGGCCAGAGTCGGGTCGAGCAGGCCGAGCGCGGACGCCGTCACCATCAGCCCACCGATGCCCACGGTCGCGATGGCGCCACGCCAGGCTCCGTCGCGTGCGGCGCGCGCGATCCAGATGGCCGCCGCCGCGTCGCGGATGTCGTGGGTCGTCAACGAGACGGCGTGATCACCCGCGGGCGAGCCGGCGGCGCCGAGCACGATGGGCACGTCCGCCTCGGCCAGGGCGGCGCCGTCGCGCGCGGGATCACCGACCAGGCCGACCAACCCGCCCGCATCTCCCAGGCGCGCCACCTCGGCGCCACGCTCGACGGGCGTGAGATCGGCCTTCACGTGGGTGATGTCTACGCGGGACGCCAGCGCCTCGAGGGTGGTCCGATGATCACCACCCAGCAGCACGACCTCGACGCCCAGATCGAGCACCCGCTGGATGGCGGCGCGCGCGCCCGCGCGAACCGGATCGCGGAGCGAGAGCAGCGCGCGCACCCGACCGTCGACGGCCATGAACAAGGCCGTGTGCCCCCGTGCTTCTTCCAGCTCCGCCTCGGGCTCGGCGGCGGCGACGGAGACGCCCTGCTCGAGCAGGAGCTGGCGGTTGCCGATGGCCACGGGTTCGCCGCCGGGGCCCACGGCCGTGACGCCGCGACCGGGCTTGCGCAGGACCCGGCGTACGGTGGGCAGGGAGAGCTTCATCTCGCGTGCGCGTGCGGTGAGCGCGCGGGCGATGGGGTGCTCCGTCAGCGTGGCTTCGCAGGCGGCGGCCAGGGCGAGGCTGGCGTCCGCCGAGGCGCCATCGATGGGGTGAATCGCCACCACGGTGGGCGCGCCCGTCGTGACCGTGCCACGCGCCGAAAGGGCCACCACGCTGAGGTGCCCCGCCGTCTCGAGGGCGAGCGCGTCGCGGAAGACGATGCCGCGCTCTGCGGCAGCGGCCGCGGCGGCTTCGAGGGGCAGCTCGGCGGAGCGGCGCGCGGCCAGCAGCGGTGCGGCCAGGAGCACTGCGGCGGCCGCGGCCAGACGACCCGCGAAGCCAGGCATGCCCGTCAACGCGAGGCCGCTGAGCGCGGCCCCGAAGGCGAACAGACCACCCCAGCGGGTGATGCGACCGGCGAAGCGCGCGGAGGCGGCTGCTCCTCGCCCGCGGTCGACCCCGAAGCGTGCCATGCGCAGCAGCGCGCGTTCGTCGCCCACGCGCGTCGCGAGCACGCGGATGGCGCCGCTCTCGACCCGTGCCCCGGCCAGCACCGGATCGCCTTCCTTGCGTGGGCTCGGGGCGGCCGCCGTCGGATGCAGCCAGACCATCGCGTCGCCCGCACGCACGACTCCGTCCACGGTCACGACCTCACCCTCGAGCGCCATCACCTCGTCGCCAGAGCGCACGAACTCGTCGCGCACTTCGTCGTAGGTCAGCGCCAGGGAGTCGTCGTCCCTTCGCGGCACCCGGGCGCCGCGTGGAATGCGCTCGGCCAAGCTCGAGGTCACGGCGTGCACGGGCGCGCGCGCGCGGCGGTCGAGCCAGACGCGGCCGACGACCGCCAGCGAGGCGACGCCCGCTCCTGCCAAGCCGAGCCACGCCGTGGGGTCGTCCAATCGTGCCCACAGGGCCGCTGCCGCCGCCAGGCTCGCGCCCAGGGGCGCGCCCAACCAGGCGGGGAAGCCGACCTCGCGCCGCAGACTCGCGCTCGAGCTCAAGGTCGCGAGGGAGGCGAGCAGCGTGGCTCCGGCGCTCAACCAGGCCGCCGCGAGGGAGGTGGCGGCGAGCCCGAGCACGGCAGCGAGCAAGCTGGCGATCAGGGGTAGGCGCAAGCCCTCTTCGGCGCTCTCGGGCTGGGCGGCCGTGGGTGCGCGCAGGGCGCCGGGCAGCGTGGTACGGGTCGCCTCGCGCACGAGCTCGGTCAGGGTGGGGTCACGCCGCGGCTGGCGAGGCTCCTCGTGAGGTCGCTCGCCTTCGCCGAAGTGCTTGCGGCAGGCCTCGTCGCACAGGAAGCGCAGCCCGGTCTCGAGCGCGACGACCTCGGCGGCCCTCAGCGGGTCGACCGGGCGCCCGCAGGCGGGGCAGGGTCGCGAAGGCGCCGTGGGCCTCGAGGGATGCACGGGGGCTGCGTACGTTTGAGCGAGCAATGCGTCAAGCCCGCGCCCTCGAGCGAGGCACGAGTCGAGTGCAGCGTGCGCGGGCTCGCGCGTGCGCATCGCCCCACGTCCAAACGGAGAACGCTAGGGCGCGGCATTCGCGGGTGTGCTGGCCGGAGGGGCCGCCCGCGTGATCCAGACCGCGGTGCCCGGCTCGCCCACGCGGGCGAACACGCCGTGCCAGGAGTCGGGCAGCGTCGGTAGGCTCCACTGGAAGAGATAGCGTGCGTCCGCAGGGGCCAGGTTCACACAGCCATGGCTCTTCACGTGGCCAAACGCGGAGTGCCAGAAGGCGGCGTGCAGGGCGAAGTTGCCCTCGAAGTACATCGTCCAGGGCACGTCCTCGATCAGGTAGGACTCCTCGCCTCGACCGAGGTCGTCCATGGTCGTCGACAGATGCTTGGACTGGATGTGGAACAGGCCGGTCGGCGTGTCGTGGCCCTCGCGACCGCTCGAGACCACCGTGGCGAAGTTCGGGTCGTCGCCCACGTAGGCGACCAGAGTCTGGGTATCGAGATCCACGTGGATCCAGCGCTCCTGCGGGCCGACGCCGGCGGGTCGTGCATGCACGCGAGCGATGCGCAGCGACGAGGAGCGCACCAGAAACCCGTCCGAGGACACGGCGTAGGGGTGGTCGCCGCGCCGGATCTCTTCCGCGACAGGGAAGGGCGTCAGGCGCGCGACGATGCCGTCGTCGGAGAGCCGACCGCTGCTGGGGTCGCGCAGCAATCGATGCGTGCCGTCGCGGTAGACGAAGGCCACGGGGAGCTGCCACGCGCCACCCAGAACGACGCCACGATGGTCGGGCGGATCGTTGGGCGTCACGGCGTCCGCGCTCACGTAGCCCCCGCGGATCGTGCGCAGGAAGCGGCGATTCCCATCGCGCTCCTCGTGATCCACGCTGACGTAGAAGCCTCGACGCAGGACGCGCCTCAGGATGCTGGGCATGGCCGGGACCCCGCCGTCCGTTGCGACTCCGGCGTCGGGCGCGCGCCTGATGGGGGCCGCGGTCACCGTCGCCACGGTTCCCTCTTCGGCCACCAGACGGTCAGCGTCGTCGCTGTCGTCGTCCGTGCCCGGAGGCGGAGGTGCCTCGACCCCGTCATCGCCAGCCGCGTCGTCGGGCTGGGACTCGGGCGTCGGGGCCGCCGGGGCCGCCGTCGCTGCGTTCGCGGCGCGCGCCAGGCTGCGCGCGATGGCCGCGCGTGCTTCGGCCTCTTCCGCGACCGTGGGCAGGCGCCAGAACTCGGGTTCGTGGTCGTGGGCGACCCAGACGTAGGCGTAGGGCAGGGCGTCGTCGATGGCGGGCGGCACCGGCGAGGGCTCGAAGCTCTGCGGGTCCGCACCTATCTTCGTGCCTTCCCCGCGGCAGACGAAGCCTCCACCCGGCACCGGGAAGAATCCGCGAGCGCAGCCCACGCCTGCGGCGCGTTGTCCGGCACGGAAACGGGCGCCACGACGCATGTAGCCGATGACGGTCGCGTTCGCGTTGGGCTCGGCGTAGACGCGGGTCAGGAAATGGAACGCGACGCCACCCATCGGCCAGCGCGTCTCGAAGGCGATGCGGTCAGCCTCGACGCGAGCGCGCTCTGCACGCTCGGCGCGCTCGCCCGCCGCGGCTTCGGCCTGCGGTCGCGCAGCTTCGAGGGCTCTCGCCCGTGCCCGCTGCTCACGTTCGGCGAGGCGGGCCTCCACGGCGCGGGCTCGGGCCGCGGCCCGGCGCTGGACTTGTAGCTCCGCCGCCGTGGGCGCACCTGCGTCGAGCGTGCCCGTGCCCGTGTCGGCGTCGGGGGCGCCGAGGCCACCCGTACAGGCCTGAGTCAGCGCCAGGGAGAGGACGAGGAAGAGGACGGACGCGCGCGCCGTGGACATGTTTGAAGTGCTCTCACGGCGCCTCGGATGCGTAAAGAATTCGGCAGTACGTCGGGGTCGCATGACGGGAACAACCGCCGGCTCCGGCGCGCCGATTCCCGACCACGATCGACGCGCGCGTGTTCGAGCCGCGAGGCCGCGCGTCGGATGCGTCAGCGCAGGAAGAGCCGCGGGTCGTCGGGGCGGGCGTCGAGGTGAAGGTGGTCCCGATGGCCTTCGTTGTAGTTCGGCGTGAGCACGGACGAGAAGAGATCGCTGCGGGAGATGGCGCAGGCGATGGCTCGCAGGCGTCGGGCCTTGGCGCCCGAAGGAGCCGGTCCCGTGCACGTGCCCTGGTCGGGCGTGGCCGCGTAGTCGTCGAGCACCGAGAGCCAGCCCGTGCTCGTCCAGAAGCGCGCGAGGTCGAGGCCGAGTCCCATGGTGTGGAAGCTCGTGCGCGGGTGATCGCGATAGGCCGAGAGGATGTCCACGCCCAGCACGCCCCGCTCTTTCAAGACACGCATCAGGGCGGGCAAGCGCGCCGCGAGCTCGCAGGAGATGACGAGCGGTCGCTCCGGATGCATCGAGCGCAGCCAGACGCCCTCGATCGGTCCCAGCAGCTCCACGGGCGTGGGCACGAGCGCGCTCTGCGGCGGGCTGGGTCGCATCAGAACGCCCTGTTGGCGCAGGTCCTCGAGGCAGGCCTCGCTCGGGCGGATCGGGAAGCTCGCCTGTCGTCGCACGCGCCAGACCGCGCCCGGGACGAGCGCGCGGAAGTTCTCGAAGTGGGGGATCAGCTGCCAGATGGCGCGCGCCGCGTCGCCCGCCTGATCACCGGCTGGGGCAAGGAACTCACGTGGCGCGTGCGGGACGGGCGGCGCCTCGGGGATCGGCAAGCTCGAGGCGAGGGGGCTGCCGTCGTCGGGGCCCGCGCCCTCGCTCGGCGTCCGCGTGCCGGGGAGGCGCCAGAGGTCGTCGAAGTAGCCCACGTCCAGAGGACGATTCGGGCCGAAGACGCGTCGCTGAGCACCGCGCAGCGTGCGCGCGTCGAAGACCACCCAATCGCCGCCGAACTCGGCCAGCTTGTTGGCGGCGCCAACCTGCTCGGGCGTGACCGCCGCCTGCACCACCACGTAGCGTCCTGGCGCGAGCGGGTTGGGGTAGATGAAGCGCACGCCCACGTCGTCGCCGTCGAAGCGCCGGTCGCCGATGCTCACGCCGTGCGCGTCCACGTGGATCGGCAAGGCGCCGTCCATGCGCGTCAGGAGCGTGTTGTCCCCCGGTGAGCCGTACAGCACGATCGTGGCCGAGCGCATCATCTCGGGTGTCACCTCGCTGTCGGCGACGACCTGCTGCTTCAGATCCCAGGCCCACAGAGGCCAACCGCGGGCGCCACGCTGCGCCGCGTCGCGCAGTGCATCCGTGTGCTCGGCGTTGGCCGTGCCGTAGACGTGGATCATGGCGTCGAAGTAGGCGTCCGTGATCGGGCCCGAGAGCTCCGGGCGCTTCTCCCTCGCGCGCGCGTCGGGGAATCCGCGCTGCCACTCGTCTCCACGTCTCACCAGATGCAGCGCCTGACCCAGTGCAGCGCGCGGGCCCGCGTAGACCTCCTGCCCGTCCGCGACGACGCGCACGGGGTCGCCCTCGAGAGGACAGCGGCTCAGGTCCACACGCAGCGCGCCGGCGCCGTGCGTCTCGAGCGAGAGCTGCGCGCCCTCCACGTGCCCATGCACGTTCGCCAGATCCGGATAGCTCTGGATGTGCGTCAGCCGAAGCCAATGTTGCTCGGCGGCGCGGTAGTCCCCCGACACCAGCAAGACGTCGTGGGGTCGCGGGTCGCGTCGCTCCTCGGCGAGCTGCGCGTAGATGCGACCGTGGCGATGCACGTAGTAGAGGATGTCGTGACCGGTGTCGTACCAGGTCGCGTGGTTGTCCATGCCCAGCTCGTCGAGGTGAGCCTCGAAGGCGCGCACGTAGTCCGGGCGCATGGGGCCGCCGTCGCGCAGGCCGTGGTAGTAGCGAAAGTGGGTGTTGGTCAGGTTCTTCGCCAGGTCCATGGCCGACCAGGGGCGCACGGAGCGCTCGACCTCGGGCCGCGTGCGCCCGAGGTATTGCAGCCAGCTCGGCGCGCCCGACATGGCCTGCACCACGCTGAAACGTGAGGCGTGACGCGCGCCCACGGCGTAGGCGCCGACGCCGCCGTTAGACAGCCCACCCAGCACCACGCGGTCCTCGTCCACGTGGTAGTGGCGCTCCACGTCCGCCAGCACGTCGAGCAGATCCTGCTCGCCCATCCAGCGCCACATCACCTGCCCAAAGCCCGTGGGCGCGACCACGATCCACGCGGGCGACCACTGCGGCGTGTACACGTCGTACAGGTGCTCGGGGTAGGTCAGCCAGTCCATGTTGTTCCCGAGCACGACACCCAGGAAGAGGTTGCCGTTGGACGAGCCGCCGTGGAGCGCGATGTACACGGGGTAGGCGCGTGAGGGGTCGTAGTCCGGCGGCACGTACACGCCGTAGTTCTGCAGCGCGGGGCTGATGCGCGACTGGTAAGCGCGCACCGTGATCTCGCCCTTGGCCTCGGCGAAGGGATCGGCGCCCGCCTCGGCGCGCGTGAGGTAGTGGTCGGCGCGGGCTCGCCAGGCGTCGGACTCGGGCTCGTGCTCGTCGCGCATGCGCGAGGCCTGCTCCAGCTCGTAGCGGATCGAGGTCAACGCACCCTCGGGCACGGCGGCGGGGTGGTGCGCCTCCAGAGCTGCGAGGCGCTGCATCAGGGCGTCGGTCCCCTGCGCGCGCGCCGGCCTGGCCGAGGCGGCGGTCAGGATCGCGAGGGTGAGAATCAGGAGCGGTCGGCGGGTGCCCATCGGGCGCATCCTAGGTCAGCGCGGGCCCTGGTCAATTTGCGGGGGAGTTCTGGCCGCTTCCGGAGGCGTGAGCGGGCTCCTTTACCGTCGCGAAAGCGCGCGGTAGAGCGCGGCATCGGAGGAAATCATGGCCATGCGTAACGAGAGCGATTCGATGGGCGCCGTCGAGGTGCCGGCGGACAAGTACTGGGGGGCCCAGACCCAGCGCTCCAAGCAGAACTTCCGCATCGGGGGCGAGCGCATCCCGCTCGAGATCATCCACGCCTTCGGTGTGCTGAAGAAGGCGGCGGCGCTGACCAACCGCGCCCTCGACAACCTCGAGCCCGAGATCGCGGAGCTGGTCGTCAAGGCCTCGGACGAGGTGATCGCCGGCAAGCTCGACGACCACTTCCCGCTCGTCGTCTGGCAGACGGGCTCGGGCACGCAGTCGAACATGAACGTCAACGAGGTGATCTCGAACCGCGCCATCGAGATGGCCGGCGGGGAGATGGGCAGCAAGAAGCCCGTGCACCCCAACGATCACGTGAACCGTTCGCAGTCGAGCAACGACACCTTCCCCACGGCCATGCACATCGCGGCCGTGATGATCATCGAAGACCATCTCTTGCCCAAGGTGCGGCAGCTGCGCGACACGCTCGAGAAGAAGAGCGCGGACTATGCCGACATCATCAAGATCGGGCGCACGCATCTGCAAGACGCCACGCCGCTCACGCTCGGTCAGGAGATCGGCGGCTGGGCCTCGCAGCTCGACCACGCCATCGCCGCCATCGAGGCGACCTTGCCCCAGCTCGGCGAGTTGGCCCTGGGCGGAACGGCCGTGGGCACGGGCCTGAACACCCACCCGCAGTACGCGGTGAAGGTGGCGGAGCAGATCGCAAAGCTCACCGGCAAGGCCTTCGTCACGGCGCCCAACAAGTTCGCGGCGCTGGCCGCGCACGACGCCTTCATCGGCACGAGCGGCGCGCTGAAGCAGCTCGCGGCGGCGTGCATGAAGATCGCGAACGACGTGCGCTGGCTGGCCTCGGGTCCGCGCTGCGGCATCGGCGAGCTGAGCATCCCGGCCAACGAGCCCGGCTCCTCCATCATGCCCGGCAAGGTGAACCCGACCCAGGCCGAGGCGATGACCATGGTCGCCGTCCAGGTCTTCGGCAACGACGCCACAATCGGCTTTGCCGGCAGCCAGGGCAACTTCGAGCTCAACGTGTTCAAGCCCGTGATGGCCTACAACCTGATCCAGTCCGCGCGTCTGCTCGGCGACGCCTGCGAGAGCTTCGACGAACACTGCGCCCAGGGCATCGAGCCCGCGCGTGCGCGCATCGATCAGAACCTGCACGGCTCGCTCATGCTCGTGACCGCGCTCAACCCCGTGGTCGGCTACGACAAGGCCGCCAAGATCGCGCACCACGCCTTCGAGAAGGGCACCACCCTCAAGGAGAGCGCCGTCGACCTCGGCTACCTGACCGCGGAAGAATTCACCGCCGCCGTGAAGCCCGAAGAGATGGTCGGCCCGCTGAAGATCTGAGATCGACGGGAGCGCTCTGCGGCGGGTCGCCTTCGAGCGCATGCGAGGGCGGACTCTACGACCTGCACCCGTCGGGCTGTGCGTCCCGCTGACGCTCCAGGCGTCGTCTCTGGAGTCGCGAGCGGCGAAGGAACGGCCTAAGCTCGGTCCCCATGCGTGCACGAGTCGTGTTGCCGGCCGTCGTGATCGCCCTGCTGGCCGGGGCGGCGCTCCACCATGTCCTCGCCGGGGACGACTCTTCCGGGGAGGAGCTCGACGCGGGCCTCGGGCAGGGCACGGCGCTTCCGGACGCGCTCTCCACCTGCTTCGCGCAGGGGCTCTCGGGCATGACCACGGGCAGCTCGCCGGGGGAAGACGGCGTGCGTGTGTCCATGCAGATGCCCGCACGTCGCGGACGTGATCAAGCCGGGCGTACATCGCGACCTCCCGATAGGGCGCCAGGAGAACAGCCATGAGCCAGAGTGTTCCGACCTCCTTGCCCGCCTCGGTCGATCTCGTCGTGGTCGGCGCGGGGACCGCGGGTGCGGCGCTTGCGGGAGCCGCTGCGGCGCGAGGCCTGAGCGTGCTCTGCCTCGAGCGGGGAGACCTCGGCGCGGCGGGGGCGCGCTGGGTGAACGGCGTGTCGGACGAGGCCTTCATCGAGGCAGGCGTCCCGTTGCCGACGGGCGAGGAGCTGCTCAGCGAGGGCGGGAACTTCCACCTCCTGGCCGGTTGGGGACCGGAGCGCATCGTGATCGATCGACGTGGCCTGTACGAGGTGGACATGCGGCTGCTGGTCGCACGTCTGCAGGCGCGTGCGCTCGAGGCGGGCGCGCGGCTCGAAGGAGGCGTGCGCGTGGACGGCATCGAGGGCCGGCGTGTGTCGACCTCCGCCGGGCCGGTCGAGGCCGAGTTCATCGTCGACGCGTCCGGGCTCTCGGGGGCGCGCCTGCTCGCACAGCCGAAGACGCCGCCCTCCGACATCTGCTCCGCTGCCCAGGGCGTGTACGCCCTGAAGGACGTCGCCGCAGCGAAGGCGTTCTTGGCCGAACACGAGGTGGGCGAAGACGAGACCCTGTGCTTCGCCGCGGTCGAGGGCGGCTACTCGATCCTCAACATCTCGCTCCACGGCGACGAACTCAGCATCTTGACCGGCTCCATCCCCGCCGATGGTCACGCCTCGGGCGCGAAGATGATCGAGCGCTTCCTCGCCGAGCACGAGTGGGTGGGCAGGCGTCGCTTCGGCGGATCACGCGCGATTCCCCTCGGCCGTCCCCACGACCTATTGGCGAAGGGCTCCGTCGCCGTGCTCGGTGACTCCGCGCGTCAGGTCTTCTCCGCGCACGGTTCGGGCATCGGTCCGGGTCTGGTCGCTGCGCGCATGCTGGCCGAGGCGCTGGCCGAGGGACGCGGCTGCGAAGGCTACGCGCTCGATTGGATGCGAAGCCATGGCGGTGTCTTCGCGGGCTACGATTCCTTCCGGCGCTTCTCGCAGCGGCTCGGCGTGCCTGAGCTGCTGTATTTGATGCGCACCGGGTTGATGGATCCAGACAGCGCCGGGGCCGCCTTGGTCCAGCGCTTTCCGCGTCCGAGTCCCGGTCGCGCCCTCAGCCTCGCGCCCGCCATCGCGGGTTCGAGTCGTCTGCGTCCGCGCTTGATCTCCCTCGGCGCTGGCATCGTCGCGCTCACCGCCTTGTATGCGCGCTATCCCGAGGCTGGCTTCAAGCGCGACGCCTGGCTGCGGGCCGTGCAGCGCGTCCATGGAGGCGCGGCGTAGTGGCGGAGCTCGCGCCGTTGGTGCCGTCCGGGGCCCGCTTCGAGTTCGGACAAAGCCCCTTTCACGTCAAGGGCGTGCTCTACCGCAACACCCAGGGCTACTTGCGCGCCGAGGTCGACGGCGGGATGGACACACTGCTCGCGGCCATCGAGGAGCCCGCTCTGCGCGAGTTCATCTCCCAGCCCTTTCTACCCTCGTCGAAGTACGACGTGATGCCCGTCCCGGCCCTGATCGATCGTGAGGCCAAGGCCACGGGACAGAGCCTCGAGGCCTACCTCGAGAGCCGTACCGCCTGGCAGGCGCGGCACGACATCCACGGCATCTATCGCATGCTGCTCAAGCTCACGAGCCCCGAGCGAGTCATGTCACGCCTCCCCCGTCTGCTCGTGCAGCTCTTCGATTTTCCCGAGGTGACGTTCGACGCAACCGGTGAGCGCGCCCGCCTCTTGGAGTTCTCACGCATCCCGCAGCCGCTCGAGGCGTGGTTGCGCGTCGGCTTCCGCGTCTACGCCCAGACGGCTCTCGAGCTCGCGGGCGCGCGACAGGTGGTCAGCGACTTCGAGCGATCGGAAGACGGCCCCCTCGAGATGGGCCTTCGCCTGCGCACGATGCGCATGCACGTGTCCTGGAGCTGAGCCGGCACGCGCGGTGACACCGCCGACCCGACTCGACGCCGCGCCGTGGCCGTGAATCTCAACCGTCCGCTGCGCTCGGCGCCGCCGTGACCGCGCGAGTACACGCCGACGCTCAGCGTGCCGTCGTCTGCGGGTCGCACCAGGCAGAACTGCCCATGCTGCGTGCGCGGGCCGCACTGGAGCTGCGCGGACTCGCTCCGGGCGTGCCACAGCATCGTGCTCGGCCGATGGCCTGGGTCCATCGATCGTCCAAAGCGGTGTCGAAGCACGTTCATGTCGAGCTGCGCGGAGACTCGAAGGCCCGTGCTGCTCTGCGCCTCGATGCGCCAACGCTCGCCGGGCCAGGGCGTGGAACACCCGACGAGCGCGGCTCGCACGGCCCTCGGGATGCCGCGAGTCTGAGCGGCACCGAGCCTGGGCAGGGCGCCGCTCGCGACCAGCAAGACCAGACCACGGGCGGCGAGGCCGAGGGAAACTCGACGACGGGGACGAGGACGAGGCATGAAGTTCGCGTGCGTCACCTCGTCGGGACGCACGAGCGCGCCATCGGATCCGAGACTGCCGCTCGCCTTGCTCCGTCTGACGGCCACGGGCATGCTCCGCGCCTCATGTCTATCGAGATTCGCGAGCATCGTCCCGGTAGGGATATCAAGGACTTCGTCCGTTTCCATCACACGCTCTACGCGAACGATCCGGCCTGGGTCGCGCCGCTCGACATGGAGCTCATGGACAGGCTCTCGCCGGGCAAGAACCCCTTCTTCGAGCACGCCGAGGTGGCGCTCTTCAGCGCGTGGAAGGACGGCCGCATGCTCGGCCGCATCTCCGCGCAGATCGATCACGAGCACCTGAAGCTGCACGACGATGGCGCCGCCTTCTTCGGCTTCTTCGACACCGTCGACGATCCCGAGGTGGCCAAGGCGCTGCTCGCGCGCGCCGAAGCCTGGGCTACGGAGCGCGGGATGAAAGTGCTGCGTGGACCCTTCTCCCTGAGCATCAACGAGGAGTCGGGCACCCTGATCGAGGGCTTCGAGCATCCGCCCGTGGTGATGATGCCGCACGCCTTGCCTTATCAAGCCGGGCTCGCGGAGCAGGCCGGCTACGACAAGGCCAAGGATCTCTTCTGCTGGCGCTACGACGTGCAGAAGATCCCGCCTCGCGCGACCCGGGCGTGGGAAGCCGTCGACGCTTTGCCCGAGGTGCGCTTCCGCTCCGTCGACCGCAGCAACATGCTCTCCGAGCTCGAGATCCTGCTCGAGATCTTCAACGACGCCTGGAGCGAGAACTGGGGCTTCGTGCCCTCGACACCGGCCGAGGTGCGCAAGGCCGCCGCCGACATGAAGCTCCTGATCGATCCCGACCTGGCGTTCTTCGCCGAGATCGACGGGCGGCCCATGGGCATCTGTGTCTGCCTGCCGAACCTCAACGAGGCGACGCGCGACATCCACGGCAAGCTCTTCCCCTTCGGCTTCGCGAAAATGCTCTGGCGGTTGAAGGTGAAGGGCCCCAAGAGTGCCCGACTGATGCTGCTCGGATTGCGCAAGGAGTTGAGGGGCGTGAAGCGCTACGGCGCGCTCTCGACGGCGATGTACGTCGAGCTGACGCGTCGCGGTGTGCCGAAGGGCTACGAGTGGGCCGAGCTGTCCTGGACGCTCGAGGACAATCGACCCATCAACCTCGGCATCCGCGCCATGGGCGGCGAAATCTACAAGAAGTACCGCATCTTCGAGAAGGCGCTGCCCCAGGTGAACGCCTGATGCAGCTCGATCTCGTGTTCCGCGCGCTCCACCTGGCCGCCGCCATCCTCTGGCTCGGCGGGCTGACGAGCGTGTCCCTGGCCGCCGCCCTGGCGCCTGACGCATCTCGTGCCGAGCTCGCGGGCATTCTGCGCAAGGTGGCCCTGCGCGTCGCGACCCCGGCGATGGTCGTCGCCTTCGTCTTCGGGCTGAGCGTGCTGATCCCGCATTTTCGCGAGCAGTACGCTCACGCCGGCTGGATGCACGCCAAGCTGACGCTCGTGCTCGTGGCCTCCGCGCTCAGCGGCGCCGTCACGGGTCGCCTGCGCAGGGTCGCGGCGGGCTCGGCGGCGCCTGGTCCGCTGCGGATCTTCGGTATCCTGCTCGGCGTGCTGACGTTGCTGATCGTGGCCTTGGCCGTGCTCAAGCCCTTCTGAGGCCCAGCCGAGTGCGCAGCTTCACGCTCGCTGCGAGAACATCACTTCACGCGTGCCGGAGCTCCCCCTGGTAAACACTGGCGATCTTCCGTGGCATAGTGCTTGCTGTGAATATCTCCATGCGCTTCGCCACTCATCGCCTCCTGCCCCTCTTCGTGCTCGTCTCCTTGCTCGGCTGCGCTCCGGATCCGCATCTGTCGGCTTCGGGCCTCGCCAGCGTTCAGGTCGGCAGCACGGTGTCGGGCTTCGACTTCGCCCAACCCACGCGCCTGTCCGAGGACGCCCTCGAGACTTTGCCCGCCGGCACCCCCGCGGGACGCTGCGTGCTCGGTCCCTCGGGTGTGAGCTTCGCCCTCGCGCGGGCCACCGCCGGCGTGCCCGGGAGCGTCAGCCTCGAGTCGCTCGAGGTCGTCGTCCACGACGTGGGCGATCCCGAGGTGCGCGTCTCTTTGAGTGACGGTCTCTACCTGCCGTCCGGAACCTGCGACGTCACGCTCGTCTACGCGAACCGCGCCGACCAGGTCGCCGCCTTCACGGCGAGCTGCGATCTCGACGGTCCCTCGGGTGCGGCCCACTTCGACGCCAACCTCGAGTACGCCGCCTGCCGCGTTCAGTGAGTGGCGGCTCGTCGTTCTGACACATCCGGCCAGGGCAGGGTGGGCGTGATGCGGAGCGCGCGACCATCCGTCTCGACCATCACGCCTCCGACCGTGTCCGTGCGTAGCGCGTAGGAGGCCACGTCGCGCAGCCGCGCCAACGTCTCCAGGTGCGGATGACCGAAGCGATTCTGTCGGCCGCAGCTCACGATGGCCCAACGCGGCCGCACGAGATCGAGGAAGGCCAACGTCGACGACGATCGCGATCCGTGATGCGGCACCTTCAGCACGTCCGCGTAGAGCGCGTGGCCCAGGCGCAGGAGCCCGTGCTCCGCGAGCGCCTCCACGTCTCCGGTGAAGAGCAGGCGATGACGCCCGTACTGGATCCGCAGCACGAGGGAGTTGTCGTTCAGGTCGTAGCCCGAGTCGTAGCCAGGGCACGGCGCGAGCACCTGGGCCACGGCATGCGCGAAGAGACGCGGCCGCCCACACAGTTCGGACGGATAGAAGATGCGCGTTCCTGAGTCGCGCGCGCGCCGGATGATGCGGCTCACGCTCTCTCCGGGCGCCTCCTGCTCCGACTGACGATTCAGCCACAGCTCGCGGATCGGCACGCCAGCGTCGAGCAAGGCCTCGAGTCCGCCGTAGTGATCGGGGTGTCCGTGGGTGAGCACGAAGACGTCCACGTGACCGCGACGCCTAGCTGCCAAGAGCGGCAAGATCACGCGTTCCGGCGCCTGGCCTTCGCGCGGACCCGCGTCGATCATCATCAGCTCGCCGTCGGGCAGGTCGACCATGGCGCCGTCGCCCTGACCGATGTCGAGGTAGGTCGCGCGCAACCGATCGTGGGGCCGCTCCTGCACGCGCAGGCTCCACTCGAGGCCGAACAGGGCGCAGACGAGCAGGCAGAGCAGCACGAGCCCATGGCGCGGGCGACGCATGAAGAGTCCGATGCCGCAGGCGATGGCCAGCACGAGCCCCTGGGCCCAGCTCAGCGGTGGGAGCACGGACGCGGGGCCCACGGACGCGGCGGCGGCGGACGCGGCGAGCAGCGCGCGCACGAGCTCCGTCAGGGGTTTGCCCGTGAGGGCAGCGACACTTGGCAGACCCAGCGCGAGTCCGGCGTGCAGCCAGGTCAGCGGCACCAGCACGAGCGCGAAGAGCGGCAGGACGAGCACGTTCACGAGCCAGCCCAGCAGCGGCGCCTGGGCGAAGACGTAGGCCGTGAAGGGCGTGGTCGCGAGCAACGCCCGTCCCGCGCTGCGAGCGAGGCGCTTGAGCGCGTCTCCGTCGCCGCCGCCCCCGAGCAAGGCCGAGGTGGCGAGCACCGAGAGCAAGAGCGCGGGCGAGAGCGCGTCCGTCGGCGCCCAGAGCGTGAGCATCAGGATGGCCATGGCAGAGATGGTGGGGGCGTGGGCGCGCCGGCCGAGGACGCGCATGCCCAGCGCGAGGCCCGCCGTCAGCGCCGCGCGTTGCGCGCTAGGCGCGTTCCCCGCGAAGGCCGCCAGCGGCGAAGCGAGCACCAGCCCGAGCAGCGCGGCCCAGCGTCCCGCGTCCGCCACCACGCGACTCAGGAGCGCACGCCACAGGGCGACGAGAAGGCCCAGCAGCAACGTGATGTGCAAGCCCGAGACGGCCATCAGATGCGCGAGTCCGGCTGCTCGCACATGCGCCCGGTCCTCGGGATCGAGGGCGCCCCCTTCGCCCAGCAACAGCGCACGCGCAACGCCCACCACGTCGGCGGGCAGGCTGCGCTCGAGGGCACGTCGCGCGCGTCCTCGCGCCTGCTCGAGGGCATCGGCCGCGGCGCTTCGCGACAAGACGCGCGGCGCCACGCCTTCGACCCGCCGCGCGCGGCCCGCGATGCCTCCATGCGTGGGCCAGGCAGGGTGGGGCGTCTCGTCGTAGAAGCGGGCGAAGGGCCTCAGCTTGGCCAGCAGGCGCACGCGCGCGCCGACGGGCAGGGGCGAATCCAGCAACAGACGCGTGCGTGGCAGCGGGGCGCCGTCCTCCAGCATTCGGCCGCGCTCGATCTGGATCACCGAGAGCCGCTCGCTTCCGCGTGTGCGTTCCTCTACTACCCTGGCGTCGAGGCGCGCGGTCCCGGCGTGGATCACGGGCGCCTCGGCCTCGGGCGCGACGGCCAGGCCCGCGGAGAGCGCCGCGGCGAGCAAGAGCACGGCCGCGCGTTGTGGTCGGAAGAAGAGCCCCGTGCTCAGCGCCAACGCCAGCGCGCCGGCGGGCGCTCGCCAGGCGTCGGGCCACAGCCCCGAGAGCAGGAGGCCGAGGTACCAGGCCGCGACGAGTGCGGGCAGGGCGCGTGCATGGAGACGCATGCCCGCCCCGGTTCAAGCCCCGTGCCTAGCGCGGAGGTCGCGAACTCATGGCGCTTTTCCGTCACGCGCCCGGCGGTTGGCGGCGAAATCGGAAGCGTCCGCCAGGCGGCCGCCAGCCTTCCGCCCAAAGATCAGTGGCTCCGCGGCCCCAGTCGGCCCGCGACCGCGGAGCCGTGGATCACGCGCACGAGATGGTGACGTCGTGGGTGTGACCGTTGGTCAGGGACGACGTGATGGTGACGGGGCCGCCACCCTGGAGCGTGGTGAAGTCGGCCGCCGCGACCGTGAGGTCGTGCGTGTGGGAGGCCGTTCCCTGGATGTCGTAGACGACCTGCGCGCCCGCCGCGACATCGCTTCCCAGCACGTCCAATGCGTGTCCGTGGTTGGCGCTGATGTTCGTCGTCGTGCCGGTGCACGCGGCCGTGCCCGTGTCGGCCGTGCCCGTGTCGGCCGTGCCCGTGTCGGCCGTGCCCGTGTCGGCCGTGCCCGTGTCGGCCGTGCCCGTGTCGGTCGCCGTGCCGGAGTCGGTCGCCGTGCCGGAGTCGGTCGCCGTGCCGGAATCGGTCGCCGTGCCGGAGTCGGTCGCCGTGCCCGAGTCCGTGCCTGTGCTGTCGTCGCCACATCCGGTCATCGCGAGGACACCGAGCCC
>Ga0210033_1000309_pt1 | contig 46449 bp, 46 predicted proteins | sample CryGeymeta201501_FD_185465 | JGI IMG/M metagenome (GOLD analysis project Ga0210033, IMG submission 185465) | Groundwater microbial communities from Crystal Geyser aquifers in Utah, USA - Crystal Geyser metaG 2015-01 (SPAdes) (version 2) | ecosystem: Environmental > Aquatic > Deep subsurface >... | reverse complement strand
CCCAATCTCTAATCTCCAATTTCCGCAATATAATTAGGAACCCCACCCTCTAAAGTATATAAACTTTTATTAGTAAGATTTAACTTTCTTTTGATGGTATGTAAAATAGCGGCAGTTTTTCTACCTGTGTTACAAGCAAAAATTACAGGTTTATCTTGTTCTATTTTATCCAGAGAGTTAAAAATCTGACCTAAAGGAATATTAATTCCACCAATATTAAAATCTTCAAACTCATGTTCCTCTCTAACATCTATTAATTGGAAAGGTTCGTTTTTATCAATTTTGGCTTTTAGTTCCGTTGGAGTAATAACATTCATTCTAAATTTTATTTGAATTCAGCCACAATTTCTTGCGGTAATGTCTCAAAAAAAGTATCACCTCTCAACCCTAATCTTAAACATTCCAATGGAATAACTTCAAAAGGAGCAATATTTCCTAAATTAACATTGGAGCCAAATTGTTTAATAAACCATATTTGTTGAGATTTTTGAGGAGCTTCCCATAAAATATTCTCAACCTTAACATTGGCAATTATTTTATTTACCAAAGAAACATGTGCTGTTCCATTTGGTCGGTAAATACCCACCGTTCCACTTTCTCTTGCTTCTGCAATAACTTTCCAAGCACCAGCTTCTAGCTCACCTTTCATCATTGAAATCCATTTTGCAGGACTAATAAATATTCCTTCTTCTTTACTACCAACTTCAGATAAAACAGTAAAATCTTTTGCCAATGATGTAATGTATTCGCATTTTTTATCGTGGTTCAAATGCATCGAACCATCAGAAACTTCACAAGTGTCGATTTTAAATTTGTCTAATAATTTTCGATAATCATCAAACATTCCTCTAACGATAAATGCTTCAAACAGTGTCCCACCTAAATAAGTCTTTAGTCCAGCGTCTTGATAGAGTTTAACTTTTTTTTGTAAATCTTTTGTTACATAAGCTGTTCCGAATCCTAGTTTTACTAAATCGGTTAGATGGGCGGAGGCATCAATAAAATTTTCTGTTTCTCTCCAACTTAACCCTTTATCCATCATCATGGTTAAACCATTTTTTCTTGGTTGGGATTCCCTTTTTGGGATGTAAGGCAATTTAAAATTCATTTTTTTTAATTAAAAAGTTTCTATAATATCACATATTTTAGGAAAGTTGATAATTTCTGGATAATACTCAATGATATCCGACAAAAGAATTTTATTGTAGGTGAGCATTATTATCAGGTTTTGACCAGCTTCATCAACTTTTCCTTTCATTAGCAAATATGGGACTAATCTAGTGTAAATTAAATAATTTTTGGGTTGTTTTTTTAATCCTTCCAATAGAATAAGGATTGCATGCTCAATATTCTCATAATTTTTTACAACTTCTGCTTTATCTATCCAAATATCTTCATTTTCTTCATCTAAAAGAATCACTTTATCATAGGAAATAATAGCCTCATCAACTAATTCCATTTTAGCTAAAATATCACCTTTAATATACCAATACTCTGAATTATTTTTGTCTAATGCTATTGCTTTATTAATGAAGTAGATGGCAGATTGAGATTTGTCTTCGTCATCATTAATTACTGCCAAACCAGCCCAAGCATCTGCATGGTATGGGTCTAATTTAACTGCTTTATTGTAGTTAGTTAAAGCAGATTTGGGGTCTCCTAATTTTTCATAGCATTCGCCAATGTAGTAATAAGTGGTAGCATCAGGTTCTTCATATAAAAAAGTTTCTTGATAGGTATTTATTGCTTTTTCATACTCTTCTATTAGTGCTAAGGTATTGGCTTTATTAAAATAGGCGGAGGCAAAATCTTCTTTTATGGCGATGGCATAATCGTAAGCATCTATTGCTTTTTCATATAATTCTGCACCATTATATGCTGTTCCTAAATTGTACCAAGAAGAATAACTATAGGGATGGGCATTTATAAATTCATTAAAAAATTTAATACTTCCTACTGTGTCATCATTTAAATTGTAACAAAAAGCCAATTCATAAATAACGGTTTCATTTTCTGGATTTTCTAGTAAAAGATCTTTTAAAATTTCAATGGCTTTATCAAACTGATTCAAATTTTCGTACTCAAAAGCAATAGGGATTAAAATATTTACTTTTTCGGCGTTGTCATTCACTAATTTTAACGCTCTATAATAATTTTCAATTGCCTTGTTGTGTTGTCTTAACTGGCTATGAATACTCGCTTTGATAGAAAATAATTCGGCATTAAAAGGTTCAAAAAGTTCTATGGCATTGATAATCTCTAATGCTTTATTGGGTTGATGAATTGCAGCTAAAAATTGAGCTTTTTTTAATTTCAGGGTAGTAGAGGAGGGGTGTTGCTCTAAGGAAATATCGATAACTTTTTTTGCAGTGTTGGTGTCGGTTTTTTCAAGATAATGATCAATGAGAATTTCAAATTCTTCCACATCAAAAAAATAATGTTCATTTTTTTGAAGCATTTGCTCAAACCGATTTAATGATTCGGTAAAATCTTCTTCTTCCTCACTATATTGATTAAAATCTTCTTCCATACACTTGATTGTAAAGTTACTTCTTTATAGCAATAAAAGATATTTTATACCATTTATTTTTAACTTTAAAGTTAATATTAATTGTATTGATTTATGAGTTTATTAACATTAAATTTGTTTTTCAAAAAAATATAAAAATGACGTTAATTAAATCTATTTCAGGAATAAGAGGAACAATTGGTGGACAACCCAATGATGGTTTGACACCTATAGATATTGTTCGCTTTACTTCGGCTTATGGAACCTGGTTAAAAGGGATTTCGAAAAATAAATTAAAAGTAGTTATTGGAAGAGATGCAAGAATATCTGGCGAAATGGTTTCGAACATTGTTGTGGGCACGTTGCAGGGTTTAGGAATTAACGTGATTGATTTAGGTTTTAGCACAACTCCTACTGTAGAAATAGCTGTTACGATGGAAAAGGCAAATGGTGGAATTATTTTAACAGCCAGTCATAATCCAAAACAATGGAATGCGTTAAAATTATTAAACGAAAAAGGCGAATTTATTTCTGCAAAAGATGGTGCAGATTTGTTGTTGATTGCAGAAAATAATGCTTTTAATTATGCCGATGTAGATGAGTTGGGAACTTATACCAAAGATGATTCTTATTTACAAAAACACATCGATTCTATTTTAAATTTAAAATTGGTTGATGTAGCAGCAATAAGAAGCAAAAATTATAAAGTAGCTATTGATGGAGTTAACTCAACTGGTGGAATATTTATTCCTGCTTTATTAAAATCTTTAGGAGTAGCTAATGTGGTGGAGTTGTATTGCGAACCTAATGGAATTTTTCCTCACAATCCCGAACCGCTACCAGAAAATTTGACCGAAATAGCAAAACAAGTTGTGCTTCAAAAAGCCGATATCGGTTTTGTAGTTGACCCCGATGTTGACCGTTTATGCATGGTTTGCGAAAATGGAGAAATGTTTGGTGAAGAATATACGTTGGTTGCCGTTTCGGATTACGTCCTTCAACATACTTCAGGAAATACAGTTTCTAATTTATCATCAACCAGAGCATTAAGAGATGTTACTGAAAAAAATGGTGGCAACTATTTTGCTGCTGCAGTTGGCGAAGTAAATGTGGTAGGAATGATGAAACAACAAAATGCCATTATTGGTGGAGAAGGAAATGGTGGAGTTATTTATCCAGAGTCGCATTACGGAAGGGATGCCTTGGTAGGAATTGCTTTATTTTTAACCCATTTATCAAAATCTGGATTTAAAACTTGTTCGGAATTAAGAGCAAGTTATCCTGATTATTATATTTCAAAAAACAAAATTGAACTAACACCTCAAATTAATGTTGATGCTATCTTACTAGCTATTGCAGCAAAATATAAAAACCAAGAGGTGAATACAATTGATGGTGTAAAAATAAATTTTGAATCGGAGTGGGTTCATTTACGAAAATCAAATACAGAGCCTATCATTCGAATTTATTCTGAAAGTAAATCAAAAGAAAAAGCGGAAGCATTAGCGAATAAAATAATTGAGAATATTAAGGATTTGATAACTGAAAATTGATAATGGAAAACTACTTATTACACACCTATTACTCCTTTTTACTTTCAACTTTATGAACTTTAAACTTTAAACTAATATGAAAGTTTACCTCGATAATGCAGCAACTACACCAATGGACTACGAAGTCATTGAAGCAATGATTCCAATTCTAAGAAATAATTTTGGGAATCCTTCTTCTGTCCATGCATTTGGAAGAAGTAGCCGAGCAATTATCGAAAAGGCAAGAAAACAAGTTGCTCGATTGATACATGCAAAACCTAGTGAACTATTTTTTACGGCTGGAGGTACCGAAGCAGATAACATGGTACTTAGAGGTGCAATTGATGATTTGAAAATAACACATATCATTACTTCAAGAATAGAACACCACGCAGTTTTGGATACTGCCAAATTGATGCACCAAAAAGATGGTGTAAAATTAAGTTACGTAAATGTTGACAACAAAGGTTTTGTGGATATCAGTCATTTGAAACAACTTTTAGAAGAAAACAAGAATCTAAAAACATTGGTTTCCTTAATGCACGCTAACAATGAAATTGGAAGCCTTTTGCCTTTAAAAAAAGTAGGAGATTTGTGTAATGAATATGATGCTTATTTTCATTCCGACACCGTGCAAACTATGGGTCATTACCCAATCGATGTAAAAGAATTGGGAGTCCATTTTATTACTTGTTCGGCTCATAAATTTCATGGTCCAAAAGGTATTGGTTTTTTATACGTGAATGAAAATATCCAGCTAAAACCATTAATTACTGGTGGAGCTCAGGAACGAAACATGCGTGCGGGTACCGAAAATATTCATGGTATTGTTGGCTTGGCAAAGGCTATGGAAGTAGCTCATCGGGATATGGCGGAACACGAAAAACAAATTAAAGGATTAAAATACTATATGGTAGAACAGTTGCAACAAGTTTTACCCGAAGTCGAATTTAATGGTGATCCTTTAGGAAATAGTTTATATACTGTGTTAAACGTACTTTTTCCACACTCTGAAATGGATGAAATGTTTATTTATAATTTGGATATTGAAGGAATTGCAGCTTCTGGAGGAAGTGCTTGTTCTTCAGGGAGTGTTGTTGGCTCTCATGTGTTAAAACAGTTAGGAATTGATATGGAACGACCTTCTACTCGGTTTTCGTTTAGTAAGTACACGACTAAAGAAGAAATTGATTATGCAGTAAGTGTAATTAAAGAACTTTTTAGATTTAATAAGAAGGAGAAAGTAAAAAGGAGTATAGGTAAGTAATAAGTAAAAAGGAGTAAGGAGAAAGTAATAAATATTAAGTGATAAGTAGAAAATAAAATAATTAAGAACTAAAATAATATAAAAAAATGGCAATTCAAAAGTTTGAAGATATCGTTGCTTGGCAAAAATCTCAAGATATTGCAGTTGATATTTATAAATGTTTTCAAAATAATAAAGATTTTGGATTTAGGGATCAATTATTTAGAGCTTCTGTTTCAATTTCTAATAACATTGCAGAAGGCTTTGATCGAAACTCGAATGCAGACTTCTCCAGATTTCTTTATTATTCCATTGCTTCATGCAGTGAGGTAAAATCTATGTTGTATTTAGCCGAACGTTTAAATTATATTAATAATGAACAAAGGATATTGTTTTTAGATAATGCTAATGAGATTTCTAAAATAATAAGAGGACTAATTAAATCAATAAATTAATCTTTCCTTTTTACTTACCCCTTACTACTTAACACAAATTCAAATGCAAATAACTTTTTTAGGAACAGGAACATCTCAGGGAGTACCCGTAATTACTTGCCATTGTGAGGTTTGTTTATCTGCCAATAAAAAAGATAACAGACTAAGAACTTCTATTTTAATAGAAGATAAAGGAAAAGTAATTGTTATTGATACTGGTCCAGATTTTCGACAACAAATGTTAAGAGCAAATGTACAACAATTGGATGCTATCGTTTATACACACGAACACAAAGACCATATTGCAGGTTTAGATGATGTGCGTGCTTTTAATTACCAACAAAAAAAGGAAATGGACATTTATGCTACGCCCGATGTACAAGCAGCTATCATCAGAGAATTTCATTATGCTTTTTCTACTTTTAAATATCCAGGAGTACCAGAATTGGCTTTGCATACTATTGGAAATGAGATTTTTAAAATAGGAGAAATAAGTTTTCTTCCTATCAATGTGAAGCATTATATGATGCCTGTTAAAGCTTTTCGTATCCATAATTTTACTTACATTACTGATGCCAATAAGATTGAAGACGAAGAATTAGAAAAGATAAAAGGTTCAGAAATTATAGTTATCAATGCATTACGAAAAACCAATCACATTTCTCATTTTAATTTGACGGAAGCCATTGCATTATTGGAGAAATTAAAACCTAAAAAAGCCTACATCACTCACATGAGTCATTTAATGGGCAAACATAACGATGTACAAAAAGAATTGCCAAATTTTATCAACTTGGCTTATGATGGATTGGTAATTAACTGTAGAACATAAAAACTAACCTTATTCAGTAATTAATGCTTTTAGTTTTTCTATGATAAGGAGGTTTAAATCTTGTTGTTTTTCCATTAATTTTATTAAACTTTGCAGTTGTTTTTTAATATCAGTTGATTTGGTTTCGTAAACTGCAAAATCTTCATTAAGTATCATTAATTTTTCATCTTCTAAATGATTAAAAAAATCTAGTTCTAAAATTTGTGATACATTTTGTAGCAACTCAACATTCGTTTTGGTAATTCCTCTTTCAAATCTACTATAGGTGGGTGTAGAAATATGCAAACGCTTAGCCATTTCTCCTTGGCTAAGCTCTTTAATTAACCTAGTGGTTTTAATTTTTTTGAGTAGAATGCTGCTATCCATTATTTTTTTAAAAATACGTACGTTTAACTACTTAAATCTACTATGTATTTATACGTAAAAAATACAATATAGTGAAATTTTATTGCAATAAGTGAAACAAATATCAATAAAATCCATATAATTACTAAAATTTATCAGCTAAGATATTAAAAAAAAGTATGACTCCGTTTATAATTTGGTTAAAAAAGGATGAAATTGATGAGTTGATTTCAGCTATCATACGTTCCGACTCGACAGAAAAAACAAAAGAGAAGGAATTGAAAATAATAGAACTTGAAGAATTATATGATAAATTATATGCCCAAAATAAAAGATTAATCAAATTATTTAGAAAAATTGAACCTTTAAATCCTATACAAAAAAAGGCTACACAAGTTTATGGAGTAAAAGAAAAGTGCAATCATTACCAAGAACAATTTCAAAAAATGAAAGCACATTGTAGCGTTTACAATAATAAATGTATAAACAATTCGATAGAACATCACAACTTAGGTTGTGACGAATGTCCTATCTCCACATCACCTTAAATTACTTGATGTAATTGGCATTTTTTATCAAATCTATTTGTTAGTTTTTTTATTTCTAAACACAAAGTTGCCATCAAACTCATCGAGTATTATTTCTGAGTCGGGTTTTACTTTACCAGCTAAAATTTCTTTCGACAATTCGTTTAATACATTTTTTTGTAACACTCTTTTTACCGGTCTTGCTCCAAATTGTGGGTCGTAGCCCAATGCTGCAATTTTCGCAACCGCTTCTTGTGTAAAACTAAGTTGAATATCGTTTTTTGTTAGCATTTTCGCTAATCCTTTTAGTTGTATGCTTACAATTTGATGAATGTCGGTTTTTGTTAAAGGGCTAAACATGATAATTTCATCTATCCTATTTAATAATTCTGGTCGTATGGTTTTCTTTAACAAACCAAAAACTTCAACTTTAGTTCTTTCAATCACATTATCTCTGTCAATCTCACCTAAATCTTCAAAATTTTCTTGAATCAATTGAGAACCAATGTTAGAAGTCATAATGATGATGGTGTTTTTAAAATTAACCATTCTCCCTTTATTGTCGGTTAACCGTCCATCATCTAACACTTGCAACAACACATTAAATACATCTGGGTGTGCTTTTTCAATTTCGTCTAACAAAACCACAGCATAAGGTTTTCGTCTTACCGCTTCTGTTAATTGACCACCTTCTTCGTAACCCACATATCCCGGAGGAGCACCTAATAATCTGGAAACAGTATGTTTTTCTTGGTATTCACTCATATCAATTCGTATCATGGCATTTTCATCGTTAAACAAAATTTCGCTCAACGCTTTTGCCAATTCTGTTTTACCAACACCAGTTGTTCCTAAAAAGATAAAAGAGCCAATTGGTCTTTTTTCGTCTTGTAAGCCTGCACGACTTCTTCGTACTGCATCGGCAACAGCACTAATTGCTTCCTCTTGACCAACCACTCTTTTGTGTAATTCATCTTCTAACTTTAACAATTTTTCTCGTTCACTTTCAATCATTTTAGATACAGGAATTCCTGTCCATTTTGAAACTACTTCTGCAATCTCTTCTGTTGTAACCTCTTCTTTAATCATTTTGGAAGTGGATTGAAGAGCAATTAATTCCTTTTTAAAATTTTCGAGTTTTGTTTCCGCTTCTTTTACTCTTCCGTAACGTATTTCGGCAACTTTTCCAAAATCTCCAGTACGTTCAGCTTGTTCAGCTTCATATTTTAGATTTTCAATTTCTTCTTTTGATTTTTGAATGCCTTCCACCACATTTTTTTCGGCTTGCCATTTAGCGGTTAAGCTATTTTTTTCTTCCGTTAAGTTGGCAAGTTCTTCTTTTATTTTGGCAATTTTTTTGGTATCATTTTCACGTTTTATGGCTTCCCGCTCAATTTCCAATTGCATAATTTTTCGTTCAATTTCATCAAGTGCTTCTGGTTTTGAGTTAATTTCCATACGTAACTTTGATGCTGCTTCATCAATTAAATCAATGGCTTTGTCGGGTAAAAAACGATCGGTAATGTATCGTTGAGATAATTCTACAGCCGAAATAATTGCTCCATCCGTAATTTGTACTTTATGGTGGTTTTCATATTTTTCTTTGATACCTCTTAAAATAGAAATAGCATCTTCTGTTGAAGGTTCATCAACCATCACTTTTTGGAACCGTCTTTCAAGTGCTTTGTCTTTTTCAAAATACTTTTGATATTCGTTTAAGGTAGTTGCTCCAATGGCTTTCAATTCTCCACGAGCCAATGCTGGTTTTAAAATGTTGGCGGCATCCATTGCACCATCTCCACCTCCAGCACCAACTAACGTATGTATTTCATCAATAAACAAAACAATATCTCCTTCAGCACTAATTACCTCTTTTACCACAGCTTTTAAACGTTCTTCAAATTCTCCTTTGTATTTTGCACCAGCAATCAACGAACCCATATCTAGCGAAAAAATTTGTTTATTTTTTAGATTTTCAGGAACATCGCCAGTTATTATTCGGTGTGCTAACCCTTCGGCAATAGCAGTTTTACCAACACCTGGTTCACCAATTAAAATCGGATTGTTTTTTGTTCTTCGAGATAAAATCTGCAACACTCTTCTTATTTCTTCATCACGACCAATAACGGGGTCTAGTTTATTTTCTTTCGCTAATTCGTTTAAATTTTTGGCATATTTTTTTAATGCATTATATTGTTCTTCCTGACTTTGAGAGGTTGCACTTCCTCCTTTACGCAATTCTTGGATGGCAGCTTTCATTTCTTTCTCCTTTACTCCATTGTCTTTCATCAATTGAGATATGGTATCTCCAGTTGACAATATCCCCAACAGCAGTAGCTCAATAGAAACATATTCGTCCTTAAATTCTTTTAATAATGAAGTTGCTTTTACAATTGCTTTATTGGCGTTTTGAGATAAATATTGTTCGCCTCCACTAACTTTCGGGTATGACTCAATAATTTTAGTTAATGCTTGTGAAAAAATGGTAATGTTTACGCCTAATTTTTGTAGGATAAAAGGAGTTACATTTTCATCAACTTCTAAAATACCCTTTAAAAGATGCCCAGTTTCTATACTTTGATTTTGAGTAACTGTTGCAATTTGTTGTGCTTTTTGCACAGCTTCTTGCGATTTAATGGTAAAATTGTTTAAGTTCATTTTGTTATTTTTTAATCGTTTTACTAGCATCAAATAGTAATCCATTTGGATTTTAGGTGAGATTATGGTAATAATGGCAGTAGGATGGAATAATCTTGTGATAATATGACAGAGAAATGAGTTGGAAAGTGGAAATGTGGACTAATTTCTAATGACTAAGTCTCAATTTCTAAAAGATTATTTTAATCCATTTAAATTTAATAATTTAGCCATTCATTAAAAATTAAATACGATGGTAGATTATCAACAAATGGAAATGCCAGTATTTCCAAAAAATATTTTAAAAATAGTTATAGGAGCATTAGTAGTTATTGCTGCTATCGTATTTATTGTTAAAAGTTCTATTACTATTGATGGTGGGGAAGGAGGAGTTTTATTTGAAACATTCAGCGATGGTATCAATACAGAACGAACTTATAATGAAGGATTTCATTTTATTGCCCCCTGGAATAAAATGATTATTTATGAAGTAAGACAACAACAAGTAGTAGAGAAAATGGCGGTGTTGTCTTCTAATGGACTAGAAATTTCTTTAGATATTTCGGCTTGGTTTCAACCACTTTACAGTAAATTAGCTTCTTTACATCAAGAAAAAGGATTAGGATATATTGATCAAGTTGTTAAACCAGCACTTCGTTCGGCAACAAGAAGTGTTATTGGAAGATATACTCCAGAAGAAATATACTCTACAAAAAGAGATGCCATTCAGTTAGAAATTCAAGAAGAAACAAAAGTAATTTTAGACAAACAATTTGTGCAATTGAATGAAATTTTAGTAAGAGACATTACGTTGCCTCCTACCATAAAAACTGCAATTGAAAGTAAGTTAAAGCAAGAGCAAGAATCATTAGAATATGAATTTAAATTACAAAAAGCACACAAAGAAGCTGAAAAAGTAAGAATTGAAGCCGAAGGTAAAGCTGCAGCAAATAGAATTTTAAGTGCTTCGTTAACTCCAAATATTTTACAAGAAAAAGGAATTGAAGCTACTTTGAAGCTTTCTGAATCTCCCAACTCTAAAGTTATTGTTATTGGTGGTAAAGATGGAATGCCTTTAATTTTAGGGAATAATTAAAAGTTATTCCTGCTAACTGAGTAAAATAATATGATGTGGCTAAAGCCCTTTAGTAGTTTGCTTTTAATAGCCCCGACCTTAAGGTCGGGGGAATAAATCGTAACCAATTCATCTTATTGGCTTTAGCCACATTACTCGGCTAGTAGCGAAAAAGTTATATCTAAAATACCTCTCAATTATTGAAAGTTTTTTTTAGTTGATAATTTTTTTAGTAAATAGTTCGGCAACCATACACCTAACACTGCCACCACCTATGGTTTCGATGGTGTTTACATCAATAGGAATAAGTGTGCAGTAGTTTTCTAATTTTCTAATTTGGGCTTGAGTTAAACTGTTGTATGCGTTTTGTGAAAGCACTACTATTTTTCCTTTTGGAGATTGTAATGTTAGCATATTTCCAGCAAAATGATTCACTTGTGCTAAGCTGATATCAATAATTTCATGATTGGAATCTTGTAGCTCATTTATCACCCTAGTTTTTTCTTCAATATTGGTAATGCTATTTAAACATATTACAGCAAAACCATCTCCAATATTCATCATCACATTGGTATGGTAAATTAAAGCACCATTTTTATCGTAAGATTTGAAAGAAATAGGTTGGTAATTTAATTGTTGAGCAAGTTCAGTAAATAATTCTTTGTTGGTGCGAGGAGATAAACTGGCATAAGCTTTTTTGTTTTCATGGTCAAAGACAATGCTCCCAGTACCTTCTAAAAATTTATTTTCTTTCTCGAAAACGGATAAATCAATAACTTCTTTAATAAGATAGTTTTCTTTAATAAAGTGGATAATTGCAATTCGTTTCTCTATTCTTCGATTGATGTTGCACATCGGGTAAATAATTATCGTACCATCGGAAACCGAAATCCAGTTATTTGGAAAAATAGCATCTGGTTTTTTAGGAGTTGCAGTATCTTTAAAGACATGAACTTTTATGCCATTTTCAATTAGTGTTGAGGTAAGGTTTTTAAATTCTACAAGGGCTTTGTTATTAATTTCTTCTTCCAACAAATTTTCTATTTTTTGCTGAAATGTATTGGATGCAGCAGTTTCATTATTAAAAGAAAAGGAGTAGGGTTGGACTAAAAATACAGAGTTGGTACTTTGCACTTGTTATTCGTTTTTATCTTTGTTTAACAATTTTATCTCACCGACTTTAAAAAATGATCCATAAGTTGTTTCTTTCCACATATTGCCTTTGGCATCTACCCCATAATAATTGTCCAGATAGTTGTAAATCCACTCGTATTTTGGATTAGTTGATTTTTCTTTAACACCAATAATGATGGGTTTTCCATAATTGTCATACCAAATCACATTGTCTTTTTCATCAATTAAATAAACATTATCATCACCATAAAAATAACATTGATACTCAAACTGTGTCAAACATTCTTTAGGTGTGTTTTCTGATGGGGTATAAGCATTCACATTTCTTAAATTTTGGGCTTCAATCCAACCTTCTTCAATAGCTGCTAAACGAGCTAGTTTTGGAGGGTGTTTGGTGGTATCCATTTCATGTCCAATGGTACTTAAAGCTGTTTTAGCATCTTTTAATGTTGCTCCCATTTGAAATAAGATAAAACCTGAAAATTTATCAGCAATCAATTCATTTCCTGGTGAAGAGTTTTTTGGTAACGTATGTCCTGATAAATGGTGACCAATTTCGTGTGCCAAAACACTAACAGCCGCCCAGTTGGTGGATGTTTTATCATTTAGTTTTTCTATAAATTTAGGATTATAAGCAATAATGCGATTGTTGTTTTTTAAATAAGCTATAGCTGTACTCACGTTGTTATCAGCAACTACAATAAAGTTGGGTGTTAACCCTGTGTATTGAACAATTTTACTTACTGCTTCTTTGGCTATTCTATCGGGTTCAACTGCATAATTCTCTTCCGATAAGGAATCTTGAGCATTGATGTCGTTTAAAAATAGAAAAAACAATAAAAAATATTTTATTTTCATTGTATAAAAATAACGAAATAAGATTTCTATATTTAGAATTATTTTTAAAATAAATTCAGTTAAGCTATTTCAACAATTGCAATGCTTTTTGAGAAAAATTTAAACTTTGTGCAATAAAATAAATAAAAGAAGCATGAGCGAAGTAGTAATCTACCAAGGCAAAGACAATAAAATTCAAATAGAAGTTCAATTTGAGAATGAAACCGTTTGGCTCACACAAAAACAAATGGCAGAATTGTTTAATAAAAATGTAGTGACCATCAACGAACACATTAAAAACATTGTTAATGAACAAGAATTGGAAGAAAATGCAACTGTAAGGAAATCCCTTATAGTTCAAAAAGAAGGAAACAGAGAAGTAAGTAGAGAGGTGTTGTTTTATAACCTAGATGTAATCATTTCAGTTGGTTAGCGTGTAAAATCTCCGCAGGGCACACAGTTTCGTATTTGGGCAACACAGCGTTTAAAGGAATATCTAATAAAAGGTTTTACAATGAACGATGAACGCCTGAAAGAAATAGGGGGAGGTAATTACTGGAAAGAACTGTTAGATCGTATTCGTGATATCAGAAGCAGCGAAAAAGTAATGTATCGCCAAGTACTCGATTTGTATGCTACCGCAATAGATTACAATCCGAAATCAGATGAAAGCATACAGTTTTTTAAGATAGTACAAAACAAATTACACTTTGCAGCACACGGAAACACCGCAGCCGAAGTGGTTTATTTTAGGGTAGATTCTGATAAACCTTTTGCCGGATTAACCCATTTTATTTAAAGGTACAAAACCTACACAAACCGAAGTACTGATTGCAAAAAATTATTTGCAATTAGAAGAACTAAAAGTGCTTAATAATTTGGTATCTGCTTATTTCGATTTAGCTGAAATCAATGCCATAGAAAAAAACCGATGAAAATGCAAGGTTTCATTAAACAACTCGATTTAATATTGTCTTCTTCAGGAAGAGAAATTTTGCAAAATTCAGGAAAAATAAACCATCTGCAAGCCGAAGAAAAAGCCAAAATAGAATTTAATAAATACCACAACAAAACCCTTAGTGAAGTAGAAAAATCGTATCTCGAAACGCTGAAACAACTAGAAAAATCCATTAAGAAAAAGAACTAACAAAAATCTTTTTTAGTGGTACTAATGTTAGGTTATTAACAACAAAGTAAAATAATAATAGTAAATAACTCATTTTTTGGCATCTTGAAAGGCTTTTAAATTTCTACTATTGTAGATATGATCGAATTACATTTATCTTCCTCCAAAAATGGAACTTCCAACTCGTATCATGGTAGCACCTTCTTCTATAGCAATTTTGTAATCGCAGCTCATGCCCATGCTTAAAATTTGAGATTGGAAATTTGAGATTGGAAATTTGAAATTGGAAATTTTGAGCTGCTCAAAAAGTAATCTAAGTGATTTGAATTCATTTCTGATTTGTTGCTCGTTGTCGGTGTTGGTAGCCATTCCCATTAAACCAACCACTTCAATATTAGTAAGTTGTTTAAATTTTTCGGAATTTAATACATCAATTATTTCTTCTTCTGAAAACCCAAACTTGGTTTCTTCTTGGGCAATAAAAACTTGGAGCAATACATTGATAATTCTGTGATTTAATAAGGCTTGTTTGTTTACTTCTACCAGTAATTTTAAACTATCAATTCCATGAATTAGATGTACAAAAGGAGCAATGTACTTTACTTTGTTGCTTTGTAAATGCCCAATCATGTGCCACTCAATATCCTTTGGCAGACTTTCGTATTTAGCTACCAATTCTTGAACTTTATTTTCACCAAAAATTCGTTGTCCTGCATGGTACGCTGCTAAAATAGCTTCGTTGGGTTTGGTTTTAGAAACCGCAACTAATGTTACGGTTTCTGGAATCTTTGAGAGTATTTCTTTAATGTTATTGGTAATGCTCATTATCTTGTTCAAAGTTTGAGATTTGAGGTTTTTCGTCTTCCGACTTCGGGTATTCTGTCTTCCAAAAAACACTCCCCTACCCCTCTCAAGAGGGGAAGCAAACGCTAACAGCCATCTTCTTAAAGCTCATAAACGAACATTCCACTTCTTAATTTTGGCTCAAACCAAGTAACTTTCGGGGGCATAATTAAGTCGTTATCAGAAATATTCATTAATTGTTGCATGCTTACAGGATTCATTGCAAAAGCAACTTTCATTTCACCACTATCAACACGTTTTTCTAATTCGCCTAATCCTCTAATTCCACCAACAAAATCAATTCTTTTGTCGGTTCTTAAATCAACAATATTTAATAAAGGCTCTAACACTTGTTTCGAAAGAATAGTAACATCCAATACACCAACAGGGTCATTATCGTTGTATGTTCCTTGTTTTGCTACCAATTTGTACCATTTTTTGTTTAAATACATTCCAATGTGGTGCAAAGTATCAGGTTTGTATGTGTTTGATTTTTCTTCAACATCAAAACTTTGTGCAATTTTAGCTAAGAAAGTAGCTTCGCCTAATCCATTCAAATCTTTTACCACACGGTTGTAATCAATAATTTTTAATTGATTGTCAGGAAAAAGTACCGCCATAAAGTAATTATAGCCTTTGCCATCGTTTGGATTTCCTTTTGCAGCATCTCTAAATTCTTTTCCAACTAACGCACCAGCAGCAGTTCTGTGGTGTCCGTCGGCAACATAAATACTAGGAACTTGTTGGTCGAATAATTTTTTAATGGTCGCAACCTTTTCCGCATCGTTTACCACCCATAACGTATGTTGTATGCCATCATCGGTTGTAATGTCGTAAACTGGAGCATTTTTTTGAATTCCAGCAACCAGTTCATCAATGGTATTTACATGTGGATAAGCAAAAAATACTGGTTCATAATTTAACTTGCTGTAACGTACGTGATTTTTTCGGTCTTCTTCTTTATCAGGACGAGTTAATTCGTGTTTTTTAATCACATTATTAAAATAATCGTCGATGGCACAACAACCTACTAAACCGGTTTGTTTATGACCATTCATAATCAATTGGTACACGTAATAATTTGGGGTATTATCTTGAACCATCAATCCTTTTTGAACCAATTTATCAAAATTTTCTTTTCCTTTTTTATATACTTCGGGAGCATAATGGTTAAAATCACCAGCGAAATCAATTTCTGGTTTTATTACATGATAATAACTGTTAGGATTGTTTTTACATGCTTCACGAGCTTCTTTTTCGTCTAGAACATCATAAGGGCGACTAGCAATTTCAATTACTTTTTCCTGAGTGGGACGAAAAGCTTTGAATGGAATAAATATTGACATAATTTATGATTTATGATTTACGATTTTTGATTTGGAGTTATTTCTACTAATTAAATCAATCAACTAATTTTTTAATTTAATAATTTTATAATTTGTTCAGCTAATTCTTCACCAATTCTATCTTGAGCTTCTTCGGTTGCAGCACCAATATGAGGAGTTAACGAAATTTTTGGATGAGTTAATAAATCTTGACGAGGAGTGGGCTCGTTGGTAAAAACATCTAAAGCCGCATGAGCAACTTTTCCTGAATTTAGATTTTCAATTAAAACAGTTTCGTCAACCACACCACCTCTAGCTGCATTTACGATGATTACTCTGTTTTTCATTTTAGCAAATTCGTTTGTTCCTAAAACAGCTCCGCCATCTTTTGGAGCAGGTACATGCAAAGAAATAAAATCAGATGTTGATAATAACTCGTCTAATGAACTAGTTTTAATTTCAATAGTTACTTTTTGATTGGCTACTTCAACAACGATTGTTGATTTATCAATAAAAGGGTCGAAAGCAACAACATTCATTCCGCAACCTAATGCGTATTTTGCAACAGCTTGACCAATTCTTCCAAAACCAATAATACCAATAGTTTTTCCTCTTAACTCGATTCCTTTGCCGTATTTTTTCTTTAAACCGCCAAAATCGGTTAAACCTTTAACAGGCATTTGACGGTTGGCATCGTATAAAAAACGTACTGCACCAAATAAATGAGCCATTACCAATTCTGCAACCGATTGTGAGGAGGATGCCGGAGTGTTGATAACATGCAATCCTTTTTCTTTTGCATACGCAACATCAATGTTATCCATGCCAACGCCACCACGACCAATTAATTTTAGGTTAGGACAAGCGTCTATTAAGTCTTTACGAACTTTTGTAGCACTTCTTACTAAAAGAGCAACATAATTATTGTCGTTAATGGCTTGTATTAATTGGTCTTGAGGAACAGTTGCTGTAACCACTGTAAAACCAGCTTTTTCTAGGTTTGTTTTTCCGATAGGAGCAATTCCATCGTTGGCTAATATTTTCATTGTTTAAGGTTTGAGGTTTGAAGTTTGAGGTTCGATGTTGATTAACTTTAAACATCAAACATTGAATTTTTTTAATTATGTTTTTTTACAAACGCTTTCATTACATCTACTAAAACTTGAACACTTGATAAAGGCAACGCATTATATAAAGAAGCTCTGTAACCACCCACGTCTCGATGTCCTTTTATTCCAACAATATTTGCTGCTGCCCACATTTTGTCAAAATCTTCTTTTAAAGCATCGTTCGTCAACACAAAAGTAGCATTCATATTACTTCGGTCTTCTTTAACGGTAGTTCCTTTAAACAATGGATTGGCATCTATTTCGTTGTACAATAAATCTGCTTTTTGTTGATTAATTTTTTCTATCCAAGCAACACCGCCATTGTCTTTTAACCATTGTAGGGTTAACATAGAAACATAAATTGCATAAACAGGAGGTGTATTGTACATCGATTCTTTATCAATATGAATTTTTAAATCTAACATGGAAGGAATTGTTCGTCCAGTTTTGCCTAACAATTCATTTTTTACGATGTAAACGGTTGTTCCTGCTGGTCCCATGTTTTTTTGAGCTCCAGCATAAATCAGGTCATAATCGGCTACATTTACTTTTCTGCTTAAAAAATCGGACGACATATCAGCAATTAAGGGAACATTTCCTCTTTTTGGAAGGTCTTTTAGTTGTGTTCCAAAAATGGTATTGTTAGTTGTGATGTGAAAATAATCGGCATCACTAGGAATGTTATATCCTTTAGGAATGTAGGTAAAATTTTTGTCTTCAGAGGAAGCAACAATAGTAACTTTTCCGTAGTTTTTAGCTTCCTTAATGGCTTTTTTGCTCCAAGCTCCAGTATTCAAATAAGCTCCATGACCGTTTTCTTTCATATAGTTCATTACAACGGTTAAAAAACCAGTGCTTGCACCACCTTGTAAAAATAACACCGAATAACCATCTGGAACATTCAATAATTCTTTAACCAACGCTTGTGCCTTATCCATCACAGCAATAAAATCCTTGCTTCGATGAGAGATTTCTAGAATAGAAAGATTAAGATTGTTAAAATTAAGAATTGCTTCAGACGCTTTTTTTAATACCTCTTCAGGTAAAATGCTTGGTCCAGGATTAAAATTATGAGCTTTTGACATGATATTTAGAATTAAATATGTTAAAAATAAAGTGCAAATTTAAAACTTAATCGATAGGGATGATAATAGAAATCGAATTAATTTTTATGATAAAAATCAGTTCTTTTTTAGCAGAAAAATTTATTCGAAACGGGCTTTATTTTCAGCTACTTTTTTCTCTAAATCGAACAAATAAACCATGGAAATTCGAATTAGTTTTAAATTTTCTTTGCTTTCACCATTATTATCTTCCCGATAATCTAACAAACCATGCGAATACATCAAATTAAAATGAAGGTTATTCATTTCATAACCGATGCCCACATTAAAACCAAAATCAAGTAACCTAAGGTTGTCTTTATTTGATTTGGAAGAGGTAGTGGTTTCATCAGCTGATGGCAAGAAAAGGCTGCTCAAACCAGTTGAATCGAATTGTGAAAAATCAATTACGTTCATTAGAGGAATTTGAGTCCTTACCTCTTCTTTTTTATTTGCAGTTAATAAAACACCTAAATATGGACCTGCATACATATTAAAGTTTTTGTAACGATAGTTGGCTAAAACAGGAATTTCAATAAAAAGTTCAGAGGTCATTCCATTGGTGGTTTCAATCACATCCGTATTAACTCCAAAAGCCTTAATGGTAGAATCCAACCCAGAGGTGTCAATACCACTCATTAGTATTAAATCTCCATAGATATCAAAAATAGAGCTAATATTAGTTTCATCATATTTTTTCTTTTTTTGAGATAAAAATACACCTGTACTTAATTTAAAAGATTCGGAGAACTTATATTTTAAGTGCAATCCAACATGATAACCCAATTGAAAATTATATCCTATTGCAGTATTTTCGATAGGTATAATATTCATTCCAACTTCAGGTCCTAAACTAATTTTTGCATTTTGACTAAAACTTGAGGTGAATGAAAAGAGAACGAATGAGAATAGTATATATTTTTTCATAATTAGGTGTATTTTTCTATTTTTTGACTTCCAATTATTAAATTCGAATCTAATGATATTTTATAATCTACATATTTATTGAGGCTCAAATTCATTTCATTAATAATATCTTTATACCTAACATCATTAGAAGAAAAGATCACTTCATTAATGGTGTAAATGTCTATGATGTCGGGCAGTTGATTTAATTTTCCGATGAATTTTTTTGCGTCTTCTCCAATTACTACATTATTTGATTTTAAAGATAATATTTTTACCGAGGATTGTTTTTTCTTAATATCCTCTTTTATTTTATTTACAAAATCGTCGTTTCCAACAATTATGGTAGTTTTAATTTGTTCTTTTCGAAGTTTAATATAGTCAAAAAAATCGAGTAAAAGCCGATTTACTGGTATTATCACTATAATAACACCAATAATGCTGATTAAATATTTGTTGGAGAAAGAAGCTGGTTCAGGGAAAGCAAAATTTAATAGAAAGAAAGTGACAGAACCAATCAATAAACCAAGTAGGGTTTTTTTTATACTTACTTCTTTCGAATAGCCACCACTAATTAATAAACCAATAAGAAAAGAGCCAAAAACAGCCACCACATTTAAAACCTCATAATTATTAGCAAAAGCAATTTGGTTGGGAAAACCAAAAAATGGTTTTAGATAATTTAAAATACTTAAGGTTATTGTTATTAAAAGGGCATCAGTAATTAACAATTTTAGTTTTGCAATAAATCTAAATAAGATGGCTAAAAAAGCCCGCAAATAGATGGCAATACTAATAAAGAAAGAAAATGCTTTCGCTTTTTTTGCAAAATGTTTTTTAGAAAAAATAATCATGGCATTGTAAAAAATAAATACATAATTGATATTTCCTTTTTTAGTACTTTCTCCTTTATAGTGTATTATTTTAGCCTCTGGAAAATAGTAGTTTTTATAACCTCCTAAAAGTATTCTGTAGGATAAATCAATATCTTCTCCATACATAAAAAAAGCTTCATCTAAATAACCAACTTTATCTAAAACAGATTTTCTCATCCACATAAAAGCACCAGAAAGAACTTCTACTTCGTTGATTTCGTCTTCGTTTAAATAACCTAAATGATATTTCGAAAATATTTTTGATTTTTTAAAAAGTTTAGATAACCCAAAAATTTTGTAAAAAGATACTGAAGGAGTTGGTAAACCTCTTTTCGATTCGGGTAAAAAATTACCATTTCCATCAATCATTTTTACTCCTAAGCCACCACCCTCTGGATGTGCATCCATAAATTGGATACATTTTTCAAAAGTATCTTCTTCAACAACAGTATCAGGGTTTAACAATAAAATATATTCTCCTTTCGCTAGTTCTATGGCTTGGTTATTTGCTTTCGAAAAACCTACATTTTTGGTGTTGTGAATAACATTGACGTTTGGAAAATTTTCCCTCACCATTTTTACAGAATCATCAAGAGAGTTATTATCAACCACAAAAACTTCGGCAGAAATATTGGCTGTGGCTTTAACTACAGAATTTAAACATTGTGCTAAGAAATGCCTTACATTATAATTAACAATGATGATAGATAATTTCATTATTTTAGAGACAACGTATTTTCAAAAGGAATTCTATTCAGCAATGACCTTCCTAGCGTTAATTCATCTGTATATTCTATTTCATCTCCAATTCCAACACCTCTTGCAATTGTGGTGACTGTAATAGCTAAATGGGCTAATTTTTTATAAATGTAAAAGTTAGTTGCATCTCCTTCCATAGTGGTACTCAACGCCATAATAATTTCTTTTGGATTTTCTAAAGCTATTCTTTCTAAAAGTTCAGCAATTTTTATGTCTTTTGGTCCGATTCCCTCCATGGGCGAAATAATGCCTCCCAATACATGGTATTTACCCAAAAACTGGTTGGTATTTTCTATGGCAATTACATCCAAAATATTTTCTACTACACAAATTACATCATTACTTCGAGAAGGATTGGCACATAAGGAGCAAGTTGGACTATCGGAAATGTTATAACAAGTAGTACAATATTGTATTTGTTCACTTAAATTAACAAATGCATTACCAAAACTTTCAATTTCTTGTTGGTCTCTATTTAATAATTGGAGAACTAGCCGTAAAGCTGTTTTGTTACCAATGCCAGGCAATGAGGCTAGTTTTTCTACTGCATTGTTAAAGGAGGAGGAAGAAATATTATGATGCATCATGGTACAATGTGAACAATTTAATGTGAATCAAAATTAATATGTTCCAACTGAAAATAAAGTATTTTATTCATTTTTGTTTAAAATTATTAATTTTCAACTTCAACTATGTCCTCCAACTTAATTCTAATTTGCGTAATTTCTTATTCAATACTATTATTTGCTGTTACATGGTACACCTCTAGAGGTGCAAATAATGAAAGTTTTTTTGTTGGCAATCGATCTTCCAAATGGTATTTAGTGGCTTATGGTATGATTGGGGCATCTTTATCGGGCGTTACTTTTATTTCTGTTCCAGGAACAGTTGGTATTGCCCAATTTGGTTATTTTCAAGTGGTGATGGGTTATTTATTAGGTTATTTTGTAATTGCGTTGGTGCTGCTTCCTCTCTATTACCGCTTAAATCTTACTTCCATTTATACCTATTTGCAGCAGCGTTTTGGAAATTATTCCTACAAAATAGGTGCTTTATTTTTTATTTTTTCTCGTACCATTGGTGCAGCATTTCGATTGTATATAGTTGTAAATGTATTGCAAACATTTGTTTTTGATGAGTTAGGCGTTCCTTTTTTTGTAACAGTTGCTGTATTTATTGCATTGATTTTGCTTTATACTTACCAAGGAGGAGTAAAAACCATTGTTTATACAGATACCTTGCAAACAACATTTATGCTACTTTCAGTGATTTTGTCAGTAGTATTTATCATGAATCAATTGAATTTAAATGTTGGTGACTTGTTGGATAAGATTTCAAACAGTGAGTATTCTCAAGTTGTTTTTTCTGATTGGAGATTGAAAACCTTTTTTCCAAAACAATTTTTTGGGGGAATGTTTATTGCCATTGCAATGACAGGACTAGACCAGGAAATGATGCAAAAAAATATTAGTTGTAAAAATGTAGGCGAAGCCAAAAAAAATGTACTCACATTTAGTTTTGTATTGTTGTTCGTTAATTTGCTGTTTTTAATTTTAGGTGCCTTACTTTATATTTATGTAAACGAAGCAGGTATTCCATTAATGACTAACGAAAATGGAAAAATTATTTCAGACAATGTATTTCCAACCATTGCCTTAAACTACCTTGGATCCTTATCAGCCATTTTTTTTATTATCGGATTAATATCTGCCGCATATCCAAGTGCCGACGGTGCTTTAACTGCTTTGACTAGTGTTTTTTGTATCGATTTTTTGGGTTTAAAAGAGAGGCAACATAAAACTGAAGCAGAAAAAACTAAAATAAGATACGCAGTTCATGTTGGTTTTGCCTTTTTATTACTTTCCGTAATTCTGATTTTTAAACTAATTAACAATGATGCGGTAATTAACAACTTGTTTACATGGGCTGGTTATACATACGGACCATTATTAGGTTTGTATTCGTTTGGAATGTTAACCAAAAGAAAAGTGCGAGATAATTGGGTGCCAATCATTTGTATCTTATCACCAATAATTTGTTATTTGTTTAATATTTATTCGGAGCAATTATTGAATGGCTATCAATTTGGCTTTGAAATTTTGATAGTAAATGGTGCTGTAACATTTTTAGGGCTAGCAATTATTTCTTTGCCCTTAAAAACAAAATAAATTTGTTTTGCTTCTTTTAATTTTATAGATTTGGTTTTTCTCACTTTCTAAATCTCTAAACTATGAAAGCTAAAATCACACACACACACACAGCAATAAAGGGCTACAAGCAATTCTAATGTGTTGCTTTATTGGTTGTTCACAATTTTCTTTTTCACAAACTGCCAATACATTGCCACCAACAGGAAATGTAGGTATTGGAACAACTGCTGTTTCTGGTGCTAGATTATCTGTAGAAGGAATTATTAGAGCAAGAAGAGTGTTAGTCAACAACACATGGGCAGATTATGTGTTTGAAACCAACTATCAACTAATGCCCTTAGTCGATTTAGAAACCTACATTACCACCAAAAAACATTTGCCTAATGTGCCAACAGCCCAAGATGTAGAAAAAAATGGCGTTGATTTGGGAGAAATAAACAAGATATTAGTAGAGAAAGTAGAAGAATTGACGCTTTATATTATCAGCATGAATAAACGGATGGTGCAGTTGGAAGCGGAAATGAAGCAATTAAAACAAAAATAACCTTCTCTTTTTTAATGAAAAAACTAATCTACATGTTATTGTTGCTGTTTGTTATGCCGTTAATTGGGCTATCGCAAAACGATAGTATTAATAATAGCGAACAGCACCATTATAAAAAACAAACAAGTATAGATATTAATCTTTTAGGGATAGGGATAAACGAAACAAAACCTATCAATGAGAAATACGCTTTTATTTATGGTATTGAAAGTCTTATGATATATGTGCCTATTGATTATGATAAAAATTTCAATTATGATTCTGCAATATTTAATCTAATAAATTTAAGTTGGGGAATAACTGTTTATTCTACTAAAAAATGGTACTATATAGGGGTATTAAAATTTGGAATGTCTATTCCTTTTTTCTTATCATCGTATGGTGGGGTCTCTTTTAAAACATTTTACAAAATCACATCAAATTCTTCTATAGGGACTAATATTGAGATAGGACTCATCAAATATGATAATTCACCTTTAATAATTGTAGGCACACCTTTTATAACATATAGAATAAGAATAGGGAAATAATGTTAATGTATTAAACTCTTTAATTATGAAAATAATAGTACTCTCATCGTTGTTATTACTAATGTCGGCATATTCTTTTGCCATAAGGGTAAAATTTACCGTAACCAATATGTCCGTAAATGTAGCAGAAGGGAGTATTGGAGTTTTTATATCATTTCAACTTTATCGTGATAATTTTGTACAACAAGACTCATTAGATTTTATGGAGTTAATTGATTTTTCAGGTATTAATTACGATGATGATATACGAGAAGTAGTGATAGAAAAAACTATTGTATGAAAAAAATAATGCTACTACTACTATTGTTTGCCTTTATATTTCCTGTAGTTGGGCAAGAAATAGATAGTGTTAAAACTACAAAAAACCAAACAAGTTTAGATATTAATTTGTTAGGTTTGGGATTCACTGTTCATAAGCCTATCAATGAGAAATACGATTTTACTTATGGTGCTCAGGGTGGATTTATATTAAATTATTTTTTAGTACAAACAAAAGAAAGAAAATCTAACTATGGTTATATTAAACTATTAGGTATTAATTTTGGGGTAACATTACGCTATAGTAAACGCTGGACAAACTCTGTTGTATTAAATTTAGGTTTACCATTTGTTGCAGATGGTGTAAACTTCACTTCTCCATATGGAGGGATATCTTTTCAAACATTTTATAAAATTTCTTCATCATCATCAATAGGAACTAATATTGATATGGGCTTGATTATGCTTGGTAATAGTCCTATTTTTAATCTTGCAAACTCTTTTATTACTTACAGAATAAAAATAGGTAAATAATATTAATGACTTAAACCGTTTAATTATGAAAAAAAATAGCATTCTCATCTTATTATTATTAACATCGGCATATTCTTTTGCAATAAAAGTAAAATTTACCGTAGCTAACATGTCTGTAAATGTAGCAGAAGGTTCAATAGGAGTTTTTACTTTTTTTGAAATTTATCCCGATAATTTTGTGCCAACAGATTCTACCAATTTTATCGAATTATTCAATTTCCCTGCTATTAATTACGATGATATACGAGAAGTAGTGATAGGAAAAACTATTGTATGAAAAAACTCCTTTCCATATTGCTTTTTTTTGTTGCTATACTGCCTATAGTGGGGCAAAATGATAGCTTAGCTACAACTAAACCTGCTTTTAAAAACCAACTAGATTTAGATGTTGGATTGTTGGGGGCAGAATTTATTTACAAAAGGAGAGTTGCAAATAATTTTTTTCTTGGTACAGCTATGGGGGGAGGCGTTCTGTTTAGAATTGGTAAACAAGTTTTTGTGGACGTGTTTAAATTTAAATTACTAGTTGACTATCGTATTTCAGGCAATTTTTCTATTATACCATCATTGACAACTTCTGCTGTTATATACGAATTTGACAGTTTTGGTCAATCTTTTAGCCTTGAAATAGGAATGTTTTATAAAATATGGGGAATGAACATAGGTATAGCACCTTCAATATACACCACAGGTCTTTTTATAGACAATAAAGGAAATTTTGATAAACCTGTTATAACCACGTCTTTATTAATTCTTAAAATCCCTTTAAAAAAATGGTAAATAAATTAATTTTTTGTTTAGGTCTATTAAGCATAACATTGAGTGAAAAAGCTATTAAAGTTAAATTTAATATAGCAAATATGTCTGTAAATATTGCTGAAGGGAGTGTTGGAGTTTTTACGGCTTTCGAGTTATATCCGAGTACTTTTATTGATGTCGATAGCACAAATGCAAGAGAGTTAGTTGATTTTGAAACAATTAATTATACTGATATATCCGAAATAGCGATAGGAAAAACTATTGTATGAAAAAACTATTTTTTATATTACTCTTAATAGCTATTGGTATGCAATTTGTTAACGCCCAACCCACTATACAATGGGAGAAAAGCTTGGGCGGATCTAACGCAGAATGGGCTTATGATATTCAACAAACCATTGATGGAGGTTATGTGGTTTGTGGTGTTTCAGGTTCATCTGACGGAGATGTTTCAGTTAACAAGGGTAACGGAGATTTTTGGGTAGTAAAATTAGATGCAAATGGAACCATTGAATGGCAAAAAACATACGGAGGAAGTGCGGATGAATGGGCATACTCAATTTCTCAAACTATTAATGGGGGTTATATAGTATCTGGATTTTCTAATTCTAATGACGGTGATGCTACCATAAATAAAGGATTATCGGATTGCTGGATTATAAAATTAGACAGTTTGGGTAATCTAGAATGGCAAAAATCATTTGGAGGGTCAGCGGGTGAAAATGCTAATTCTATTAAACAAACAATAGATGGAGGGTATATTTTTGCAGGTTTTTCAGGTTCTCTTAATGGCGATATTACTGGGCATCATGGAGGAGTAACTTTTTCTGATTTTTGGGTGGTAAAAATAGATGTAAGTGGAGTTATTGAGTGGGAAAAATCTTATGGAGGAACATCTTATGAATATGCTTCTGATATACAATTAAATCAAGATGGAGGTTATATGGTGGTTGGAAAAGCAAGGTCAACAGATGGGGATGTAACAAATAATAATGGAGGAGAAGATTATTGGTTAATTAAAATAGATAGCTTAGGAAACTTGCTTTGGCAAAAAAATTATGGTGGTTCAGGTAATGACATTCCAAATTCAGTTCAACCAACTATGGATGGAGGTTATATACTTGCAGGAACTTCAAATTCTACAGATGGAGATATAACAGGAGTTAATAATGGGGGCATTGATGGTTGGATAGTAAAAACAGATAGTATAGGTGGTATTGTATGGGAGAAATTATATGGAGGAACTCTAAATGATAATGTTAATTCTGCACAACAAACAGCAAATGGTGACTATGTGTTCAGTGGTAGTTCAAGTACGGGTAATGGTGATGTATGGGTGGTTGATATAGATACAATAGGAATAGTTAAATGGCAACAAACTTATGGTGGTTCTTCGTTTGATTATGCATATAGTATATCACAAACAACAGATAATGGTTTTATTGTTTGTGGTGGTTCTACTTCTTTGGATGGAGACGTTACAGGTAATCATGGATTAGATGATTTTTGGGTAGTAAAATTAAATCCATATACTGGTATGGATGAATTAATTACTGAACAAGAGATTAACGTATATCCGAATCCGACAAACGGTATCTTTACAATTAACACCCAATTGAATGAAGGTTATATTGAAGTTTATGATCTAGTGAGTAAAAAAGTGATAACTGAAAAGATAAAGGGAAAGAACACTATTATTAATCTTCAATCAACTAAAAAAGGAATTTATTTGATAAAAGTGATTAGCGGAAACACAGTAGTTACCCAAAAAATAGTTTATCAATAAAAAAAAACAAAATAGATAGGTATTATTATTCGTATCTTTATCATGCCACAATAAAAATACTTACGAATAATATTTTCTAAACATCAATTTGTTTTATTACCTTGCTACTTTTTAGTAAAATTAAATTCCTATTAATCTAAAATATTTATATTTTTGTCGAAAGTAAACTAATTTAGTTATGAAAAAACAAATAAAATTAATTGCAACATTAGTATTGGCATTACCAATAGTACTCTTTACATCTTGTGGAGGCGATGATCCAATCGAAGAGCCAATTGAAGTAGTTGAAGATAATTTGAACGATACCATCGAAAATGAATCATACTATCAAATACCTTCTCCAGATGAAATGTTTGGTTTTATTAAAGAATCAGGGTTAAAGTTTAATGGAGAGTTGTTAAATCCTATTAAAAATGTAGATAAGTATTCTGATCCTAAAAGACAAGCATTAAATTTTGGAATTTATTCAGCAGATTTAGCTTATACTGCTGCTTATGAAGAATTTAATGAAACTGCTAAATATTTTGGTACTATCCAAAAATTAGCAGAACCGATTGGTATTTCTGCAGCTTTTGACCAAGCTTTGGTAGAAAGAATACAAAAAAGTTTAGATAACCCAGATTCTTTAGTTTCTATTACCAACACTTCTTATTTTAGTGCTATTGAATATCTAGAACAAAACGAACAAGGAGATAAATTGGGTATAATCGCTGCTGCTGGATGGTTAGAAACAGTTTATGTTGTTGTGAATACAACAAATTATGACAAAAACAAAGCTGCAGTTGAAAGACTAGCTGATCAAAAATTAACATTAGATAACTTGTTAGCTTATCTCGATAAATACAAAAGTAACGCTGATGTGAATGAAGTATTAGGATGGTTTAATGAATTAGAGGTAGTTTTTGCTAGTTTACCTGAAAAAGAAGACAAAGGATCAGGAATATCTTTTAAGAAAAAGGACAATGGAAAAATGGTGCTTGGTGGAGGTTCTAAGATTACAATTAGCAAAGAACAATTTAATGCCATTAAACAAAAAGTGAACGAGATTCGAAATAATATAGTTAAAATTGAGGCATAGTAGTTGCTAAAAAACAGAGCTTAGAAAGTTTAATCCCCATGGAAATAAAAAAACAATTTCCTTGAGACATTAACCAAAAAATAAAAATATACACATGAAACAACATATTAATAAAATAGTTTTACTTGCAGCAATCATTGTGATTCCAGCAATATCTTTTGGTCAATATTGTAATTATTTTCATACCAAATATTGTTTACCATCAGAAGACGAAATGTTTAAACTGAATGGACAATCTAAAAGTGCTCTTTTTGCGAAAGGACAAACCTCAGAGTTAAACATTATTGTTTATAATGGTCAAGATTATCGGATTTCACTTTGTATGGATGAAAATTTAGGATCTCAAATTAAATTTAAAATTTATGAGACTAAAAAAGTAAAAGTTGAAAAAGTAATTGAAACCAAAACTATGGAAGATGAATATAAAAAATGCTCCGATTGTGATGGTAGTGGAAGCGTAGATGGAGAAAATTGTTATACATGCTATGGAGAAGGACAAGTTGCCACAGGGGAACAAGTAGAGGTTAGCAACAAAGAAACACGTATTGTTATTGAAAATAGAAAAGAATTGCTTTTTGATAATAGTACTGATGGTTTTGTAAATGAAATAGAATTTTCTGTTGAATCTACTAGAAGGTTAATATTAGAAATTTCAGTTCCTGGTGGAAGTGGTGAATCTTCTGCAAAAAGCATGAAAGGAAAAATGATGAAATCGAGCGACATGGGTTGTGTTGGAGTTCTTGTAGAACACATGACCACTCCAATTGTTGGATTTAAAGGCACTGGATGGTAAAAATAAATAATGAAATTATAACCCTGGTGTTCATTCATCGGGGTTTTTTATTTTAAGAGAGATGGTAGATATAAAACAGATATTATCAACAACGAAAAAAGTAGTAATAACTACACACAAATCTCCTGATGGAGATGCTATAGGTGCATCGTTAGCTTTGTATCAGTATTTAAAAAAACGCAACAAAGAAGTAGCCGTAATTGTTCCAGATGCATTTCCGGAATTTTTAAATTGGATGAGCGGAAGTTCAACAATTATTTATTATGATACTCAAAATGAGTTGGCAGAACAACTATTAGAAAGTGCTGATTTAATATTTGCTCTAGACTACAACGGTTTAGAAAGAATTGGTGATTTATCTAATCCTGTTTCAAAATCAAAAGCCTATAAAATTGTTATTGATCATCATCAAGATCCTCAAGAATTTGCCAACCACTACATTGTTGATAGTAACTGCTGTTCTACTTCTCAGCTCATTTACGAATTTATTGAAAATCTGGATGATTTACCGCTATTGGATAAAGAATTGGGTGCATGTATTTATTGTGGAATTATGACAGATACAGGTTCTTTTCGATATCCTTCAACTACATCAAAAACATTTCAGATCATCTCCAATTTAGTTGCTTTAGGCGTTGATGGTTCAAAAATACATGAAAGAGTTTATGACACCTATTCAGAGCATAGATTACGATTAATTGGGTATGCTTTAACAGAAAAAATGAAAGTATTTCCAGAACTTAAGTCAGCATACATTTCCTTATCTCAAAAAGAATTAAGTCAGTTTAATTTCAAAAAAGGGGATACAGAAGGGTTAGTGAATTATATGTTGTCCATCAACGGAATTAAATTCGCCATTTTAATAACAGAAAAAGTCGATAACATCAGTCTTTCTTTTAGATCAAAAGAAGATTTTTTTGTCAATAAAATTGCTAACCAACATTTTAATGGGGGTGGACACATTTATGCCGCTGGTGGAATGTTAGAAATACCATTAGAAGATGCCATAAAAAAAGTGGAATCGGTAATTCATCAATATCAAAAACAATAAATTGTCGAGTTACCAATGAAAAGCACTTTATATATCATTATTATTCTTTGTGCATCCTGCTCTAGAGATATTGAAAAACAACAGCCAATAAACACTCAAAAGCTACAAGAACAATTATTGCAGGCAAATATTAATGCTACTACACTTGAGTCTCAACAAATAGATAGTTACGTTAAAAGTAAAAATTTAAATGTGATTAAAACTCCTACAGGATTAAGGTACGAAATATATGAAGACCAAGAAGGAGTTGCAATTATAAATAATCAAAGAGCTGTAGTTAAATATACAGTTACCTTATTAAATGGAACCGAATGTTATGCCACCAAAGATAATGCTGAAGAATTTATTGTTGGAAAAGACAATGTAGAAAGTGGTTTGCATGAAGGAATAACCTACATGAGTGTTGGTGATAAAGCAATTATTATTATTCCTTCTCATTTAGCACATGGTTTGGCTGGAGATTCAAAAAAAATACCAATTCGGGCTACTATTATTTATGATGTTGAATTGGTAGCCATTAGATAATTATGTTGAAAAAATTTACTTCCATATTTTCTTTACTCATTTTCTTTTTTTCTTGTACAAACAAATCATCAGACTATATAAGAATGACAGAAGGGGTTGATATGAAATTATTGTCGTTTGATGAAGGTAATAAAAAGTTTGATACTGAATTTTACACCAATGCTTCTATTATAATTTCATCCAATAATAGAATTGTTTATAAGCGATATAAAGATGACATCATTAATCCTTCTGTTACCGATTTTAATTTTTTGTTTGCCTATTTAAATGAAGGAGATAGTGCACAATTTAAAATTGAATTAGAAAAATTAATAAAAAATTTTTCTATTATTTCATTAAATGAAATTAAAACCAAAGAGGTAGTAATAACAATTAAAATTCACAACTATTATACGGAACAAGAATTTGAGACACTAAACAGTAGTAGTGATGCTGAAATGACAGAACAACTCTTATTAACGAAGTATTTAAAAGAAAATGGTATTAATAATTTCTTCTTAAAACGGGGAGTTTATATCCAACAAATTAGCGAAGGTGAAGGAGAGAAGATTGCGAGTGGGAAAGTGATAAGTATCCATTATAAAGGTTATTTTATCAATCGAATAGAGTTTGATAATACCTACAAAGAGTTAGCATTTACTTATACCTATGGTTCACCCGACCAAGTTATTAAAGGATTAGAAATTGCAATAAATGGCATGAAGAAAGGAGAAAAATCAAAAATTATCATACCTTCGCAACTTGCTTTTGGAGAGGAAGGTTCGTCAACACAAATAGTACCTCCCTTTACCACTGTAATTTATGAATTAGAAATTGTAAACGTAAAATAAAAAAGATATAAAAATGAAAAAAATTACTTTAACTTTTGTTGGTGCTTTGGCTTTAATTGCTTGCGAAAATGGTGATAAAAAAGGAGCACAAATTACTTTAGCAAATAATATTGATTCTGTTAGTTATGCAATTGGAATAAATTCTGCCAAAGGCTTAAAAGAACAATTTAGCGAAGGAAATATGGATGCCTATTTACAAGGTTTTAGAGATGTTTTAGATTCTGCTGATTTGTTAATAGCTACGGAAGAATGTCAGGGAATAATTCAAAATTTTTCTCAGAAAAAACAAACAGAAGAAATGGCTAAAAGACAAAAAGAACAAGAAGAAATGTATGGTGGACTAAAAGCAGAAGGAGAAAAATTTTTAGCTGAAAACAAAACCAAAGATGGTATAAAAGTTACTGCAAGTGGTTTACAATATATGGTTATAAAAGAAGGAAAAGGTAAACAACCTACAGCAGCATCTAGTGTAACCGTTCATTATCATGGAACAACAATGGATGGAACAGTATTTGATAGCTCTGTTGAAAGAGGAGAACCTGTTACTTTTCCTTTAAATCAAGTTATTCCAGGATGGACAGAAGGTGTAGCATTAATGAAAGAAGGTGCAAAATATAAATTTTTTATTCCTCAAGAATTAGCCTATGGTGCAAATGCACCACAAGGAGGACAAGGTCCAATTAAACCTTTCATGCCTCTTATTTTTGAAGTAGAATTAATAAAAGTAAATGATTAAAAATTATGAATATGAAAAAACAACTGTTTAATATCTTGTTGTTAGCTATTTTTATTACTGCTAGCAATGGTTATGCTAATGCACAAAAAGATAAAAAAAAGGATAAAAAAGAAGAAACCGCAGTAACTAAAATAGAACTTAAAAATATGGTAGATTCTGTTAGTTATGCTATAGGTTTAAATATGGCTACTAGTATCAAAAAAGATTTTTCGGAAGCAAACTTTGAAGCCTTTATTGAAGGACTTAAATCGGGCGTGAAAGGTGAAGGTAATCTTATTGCTATGGAAAAAATTCAAGAAATAGTAGGCCCTTATTTTCAAAAAAAGCAAGAAACTGCTCAAGCCGAAGAATTAAAAAAATCAGAATCTGTTAAAACGGATGGAATTAAATTTTTGGAAGAAAACAAAAATAAAGAAGGTGTTGTTACCACTGCTAGTGGTTTGCAATATTTAGTATTAAAAGAAGGTACAGGAAAGCAGCCAACAGCTACTTCAAGTGTAACCGTTCATTACCATGGAACAACTACTGATGGGACAGTTTTTGACAGTTCTGTTGACCGAGGACAACCTGCTACTTTTGGTTTAAACCAAGTTATTGCAGGATGGACTGAAGGAGTTGCTTTAATGAAAGAAGGAGCAAAATTTAGATTTTTTATTCCTCAGGAATTGGCTTATGGTGCAACACCAAGACCAGGAGGACCTATTAAACCTTACATGACTTTAATTTTTGAAGTGGAATTGATTTCGGTAAACGATTAATCATATTTATTTTCATAAAAAAAAACCAATGGAATTATTCCATTGGTTTTTTTTATGAAGTAAACCTATTGCTATAAAATAGCATCTAATTTACCAGTAAGAGTTGCTTTTGGTGAAGCTCCAACTTGCTTATCAACTACTTCTCCACCTTTTATAAATAGTATGGTTGGTATATTTCTAATGCCATATTTCTGTGCAATTTGAGGATTGTTGTCAACGTCAACTTTTCCAATAATAGCTTTACCATCATATTCTTTAGCAATTTCTTCAACAATTGGTCCAACCATTCTACATGGTCCACACCATACTGCCCAAAAATCTATTAATGCTGGTTTTCCAGATTTTATTACTTTTTCTTCAAAATTTGCGTCTGTTAATTCTAATGCCATAACTTCTAGTTTTTAATTATTTATAATATTATTTTATAATTTCAAATCTTTAACCAAAAGTATAAAAACGACATATTGTCATTTATTATTAATACAATTGGTAAGTAATTTCTTTTATTTCATTGATGTTCTGTAAAAATTGATCAGAAATGTTTATTCTTTTACTTCTTGAAGACAATCTAATGATACCTTCTTCTTCATCTTTAATTTGTATCGAAAATTCACATTTTCCTTGATGTTGGTCTAATAAAGTATATATTTTCTCAATCAATTCTTCTGTAATATCTTTGGTTTCCATATTTACAGTTAGAGTTTTTACTTTTTTATCTCGTAATTCAGCTAATAGTTCTATTGATGAAATTTTAAATTCAATATCGTCGATGTCTTTTGACCATTTTTTTGGTTGAACACTACCTGTAATAAAAAGATATTGTCCTTGAATAAAATAAGGTTTTAGTTTAATGTATTCTTCACTAAATACAAAAAATTCGTGTGAGGCCTGATAATCTTCTACAGTAAGTATCCCGTAAGGTTTGCCTGTTTTTGTCATTTTATCCTGCACACCAGTACAAATAGTAGCTAACGCTAGTTCTTTACCTTTTAAACTAATTAAATCAGTTAGTAAACTTAAATTTCCTTTACCAAAGTTTTTAATTTCCAATGCAAAATCATCTAATGGGTGTCCCGAAATAAAAATACCAACAATCTCTTTTTCATGATTTAATTTTTCCAGCGTAGTCCATTCGTCGCATTCAGGCAATTTTGGTTCATCAATAGCTTCTTCTTCAATGGCATCAAAAATTGATACTTGCGAAGAGTTTTTATTGTCTTGGAATTTATTACCGTATTTGATGGCTTTTTCTAAAAAAGTTATACCATCTTGTTCGTTAAAATATTGAGCCCGATGAATATTCGGGAATGAATCAAAACCTCCACCAAGTGTTAGACTTTCTAGTGTTTTTTTATTGGCAGCACGTAAATCTATTCTTTTGGTAACATCAAAAATTGATTTAAAAGGGCCATTAAGACTGCGTTCTGCAATTATCGATTCTACAGCCTTTTCACCTACACCTTTCAGCGCTCCTAATCCAAACCTAACTTGTCCTTTGCTATTTACAGTAAATTTATGAACCGATTCATTGATGTCTGGGCCTAAAACTTGGACTCCCATTCTTTTACACTCGTCCATAAAAAAGGTAACCTTACTAATATCACTCATGTTATTGCTTAAAACAGAAGCCATATATTCGGCAGGATAATGGGCTTTTAAATAGGCTGTTTGAAAACCTATCCAAGCATAACAAGTTGAATGAGATTTGTTAAAAGCATAAGCGGCGAAAGCTTCCCAATCTTTCCATATTTTTTCTAGTTTTTCTTCAGGATGACCTTTTTCTTTTGCTTGTTCGATAAATTTAGGTTTCATTTTATCCAATACCGCAATTTGCTTTTTTCCCATGGCTTTTCGAAGCACATCTGCTTCGCCTTTGGTGAAATTGGCTAATTTTTGGGACAACAACATGACTTGTTCTTGATAAACAGTTATACCATAAGTCTCTTTTAGGTATTCTTCCATATCAGGTACATCATATTCTACTTTTTCTTCACCATGTTTTCTTTTAATAAAAGAAGGAATGTACTCCATTGGACCTGGTCGATATAAAGCATTCATGGCAATTAAATCTGCAAAAACGCTTGGTTTTAAATGCCTCAAGTGTTTTTGCATGCCAGGAGATTCATATTGGAAAATACCAATGGTATCACCTCGTTGAAATAATAGATAAGTTTCTTCGTCTTCAATATCAAAACTTTCTGGGTCGAGTTCTATGCCATGTTTATTTTTTATTATTTGAATGGCATCTTTAATAAGAGTTAATGTTTTTAAACCTAAAAAATCCATTTTTAACAGCCCAGCATCCTCTGCAACAGAGTTGTCAAACTGAGTGCATGCCATTTCAGAATCTTTTGCTAAAGCAACAGGAACATAGTTGGTAATGTCATCGGGAGTAATGATAATACCACAAGCATGAATTCCTGTGTTTCTCATAGAGCCTTCTACCATCAATGCATGATTTACGGTTTTAGCGGCTAAGTTTTCTCCTTTTGCAATGTCTTTTAATTCTTTTGCACGTTCAAAATCTTCAGCTTTAGGTAATTTTAACTTTAAATCAGCTTCGCTTAAATTAAAAATTTTGTTTAATTCAATGTTAGGTATTAAACCAGCTAATTTTCCAGCTTCGTTTAAAGGAAATTCTAGTACTCTAGCAGTATCTCGTATTGAAGATTTTGCTGCCATTGTTCCATAAGTAATGATTTGAGCTACTTGGTTCGAACCATATTTATGAATCACGTAATCAATTACTTTCTGTCTCCCTTCATCATCAAAATCAATATCTATGTCGGGCATTGAAATTCTATCCGGATTTAAAAAACGCTCAAAAAGCAAGTCGTATTTAAGTGGGTCAATATTTGTGATTTTTGTACAATAAGCTACCACTGAACCAGCAGCAGAACCTCTTCCAGGTCCTACCGAAACTCCCATTTTACGAGCTTCTCTAATAAAATCTTCTACAATTAAAAAATAGCCGGGATAACCAGTTTTTCTGATAACATCTAATTCAAAATCAATACGTTCTATTATTTTATCAGTAAGTTCTTGGTAACGTATTTTTGCTCCTTCGTAAGTGAGATGTCTCAGATAATTATTTTCACCAACATTTAAACTGTCATCTTCTAAATCTGCATCATCTTTAAAATCATCAGGGATATCAAATTTTGGAAGCAAAACCTCCCTTGATAGCTTAAAACTTTCAATTTTATCTACAATTTCTTTTGTATTGATAATCGCTTCAGGTAAATCTGCAAACAAACGCTTCATTTCATCTGCCGATTTAAAATAGAATTCATCGTTAGGAAAACCAAAACGGAATTCTCTACCGCCTTTGCCAATATATCTTTTAGGCTGGCTTATCGGTTTTGCATCTCTAATACATAATAAAACATCATGAGCTTCAGCATCAGATTTGTTTAGATAATAGGTGTTATTAGCTGCAATGTATTTGATGTGGTGTTTTTTTGCAAATGATAATAATGTTTTATTGATTTCGTTTTCCTCCTCAATTCCGTGACGGTTAATTTCTATATAAAAGTCTTCACCAAAATTAGCTGCCCACCAAAGAAGAGCTTCTTCAGCTTGTTTTTCTCCCTCAAATAATATTTTATTGGGAATCTCACCCCAAATTCCTCCTGTAAGAATAATCAAGTCTTCTTTATACTGAAGAAGAAGTTCTTTGTCGATACGAGGTACATAATAAAAACCATCAATATTGGCGTAAGATGCCAGCTTAATAAGGTTTTGATATCCATTTTTATTTTTTGCCAAAATTACAGTCTGAAAACCATTGTCTTGGTACGATTTGTCCTTTCTATCATGACAGACAAAAAACTCACAACCAACTATTGGTTTAATACCTTTTTTAATTGCATCTCTAACAAAATGAAAAGTTGCCATCATGTTTCCATGATCCGTTAATGCAACAGCTTCCATCCCCATTTCATGAGCTTTATTTATTAAACTAGTAATATCAGTAGTAGATTGAAGAATGGAAAATTGAGAGTGATTATGTAAATGAACAAAAGGTACATCAATAAGTTGATTTGAAATAACCGATGTGGTATCTGAAATAGTTTTAACATTAGTTACTTCAATTTCATCAACTTTTTTATCCTTAAAATTAGTGTTAGCTAGAATAGGTGCTTCATAAACGAGCTCATTAGCATTGGTAATTTCTTTTAATTGAATTACTTTGGAGCTAATTAACCCAAAAAAGCAACGAGCTGTTGCCGCAACATCATAAGCAGCATCATGAGCATCTTCAAAACTTTCCCCAAAAAGCTTGATGTGTAAATCCGTTAATTTAGGATATTTAAACCCGCCACCACGTCCACCAGGTAATTTGCAAAAATTAACAGAAGTCTTCATGGTGTCAATTCCCTTTTTGGAAGCTATGTCGTTTGCAATTCCTAAACGATAATATTCGGCACCAACAACATTGATATCGAACTCAATATTATGACCTACGTTATAAGTTGTTTTTTCTAAATCGGATTTAAATTCTTCAAGAACAGTTTTTAATTCAACTCCATCTCTTAATGCTCGTTCGGTTGTTATTCCATGAATTTTTGATACACCAATTGGAATTTCATATCCTTCGGGTTTTACAATGTAGTTTTTTGCAGCTAATAATCTACCAAAACTATCGTGTAGTTGCCAAGCCAATTGAACCATTCTTGGCCAATTATTAGAATCGGAAATGGGAGCTTTATAATTGTTTGGAAGCCCAGTAGTTTCTGTATCAAAGATTAAAAACATTAATTTATAGAGGTATTATTTTGGATAATCATCAGTGCTATAAAATTAAACATATCAAACCTTAGATTTGCTGAAAAAAATACTTTTAACCAACAATTTTTCAACAATTAATCTTGATATTAAAAGTTAATTATATGCTCTTAATTGTTTCTAAATTAGTATAATTGTTAACTATTTACTTTTTATTGATGCAAACCATAAAGAATCCTTCATTATTCCAATCATTAATTCCAATACTTGTGCTTATTGGAATGCTGGTGGTGAATGTAATTGTCGTTTATGGTGATAGTGCTTTAGGGGGAGCAAACCAACTGGCTTTATTATGTGCGGCTGCTGTTGCGGCAATTATTGCTCGAATTAATGGATACTCTTGGAATAACATTTTAGAAGGCATTACTAATAGTATTACTTCTGCACTTCCTGCGTTAATTATTTTATTACTTATTGGTGCGTTAGCTGGAACATGGATGCTGAGTGGAGTAGTGCCTGCAATGATTTATTATGGTTTGGACATCTTAAATCCAACGATATTTTTAGTTGCAACTTGTTTAATCTGTTCTATTGTTTCTATTGCAACAGGTAGTTCTTGGTCAACAGTAGCAACCGTTGGAATCGCATTGCTTGGTATAGGAAAAGCATTAGGAATAGCGGATGGAATTATTGCAGGAGCAATTATATCGGGTGCTTATTTCGGAGATAAAATGTCGCCTTTATCTGATACTACTAATTTAGCTCCAGCTATGGCAGGAACAGACTTGATAACTCATATTAAATACATGGCTTTAACTACAACACCATCTATTCTTATTACCTTGATTATGTTTTTAGTAATTGGATTTTATTATAAAGAAGGTGGACAAATCAATGAAATTGATGCATTACAAACAGCAATAGCTTCTAAATTTAACATTACTACTTGGTTGTTTTTAGTTCCAGTATCTGTAATCGTTTTAATTATTATCAAGATGCCTGCAATACCAGCTTTATTTATTGGTAGTCTTTTGGGTGGAGTTTTTGCAATTATTTTTCAACCCAATCTTATCCTTTCACTTTCTGGAGAAACAAATTTTTTAGTAGCTTCGTACAAAGCTGTAGTTGATTCGATGACAACTAATGTATCCATTGTAACAGAAAATAAATTAGTAAATGAATTATTATCCTCTAAAGGAATGGGAGGAATGTTAAATACAATATGGTTAATTATTTGTGCAATGATTTTTGGTGGAGTTATGGAAAAAGCAGGTATGTTAAAACGAATTACTCAATCAATTATTGGGCTGGCGAAAACTGACGGATCGATAATAGCTACTACGGCAACATCTTGTGTTGTTTTTAATGTTACAGCTTCCGATCAATACTTAGCCATTGTTGTCCCAGGAAGAATGTTTGCAGAAGAATATAAAGAAAGAGGTTTGCATCCTAAGGTATTGAGTAGAACACTAGAAGATGCAGGAACAGTTACTTCTGTTCTTGTTCCTTGGAATACATGTGGAGCTTACGTTTCTAGTGTTCTAGGGATTGCAACTGGTGATTATATTTTATATTGCTTTTTTAATTTAATAAGTCCTTTAATGACTATGTTGTTTGGTTTTTTAGGCATAAAAATTGCTAAACTTGAAACATCCAATAATTTAGAAAGAAAATTAACTCCGATTAATAAATGAAAACAGCTACAATAATCCTAATAAATTTATTTTTGGCTACTTTGGCAATAGCACAAAATGATTTATCTACTATCAAATATGGTACAACGTATGTTCCAGAGGCTGTAATTGATGAAAAATATGGAATCACGATGTATGAGCCATTAAACATGATGTTAGGAACTGGTGCTGTGCGTAACAATAAAAGTGGATATGCTTCTAATGGGTATGAAGAAGATTATTATACAACTGGGCAACTATTACATAAAGGATTTTATTTGGAGGGGCAATTAAAGATTTATAAGAATTATTTTCCAAATGGCAATGTAGAACGTAATTTTAGGTTAGTTGATCTTAAAAAAAGTAAGATGACTACCTATTATAAGGATGGAACTATGAAATCGGATATCGTATATATTGGAAGCCAAGCATTGAAATGGCAAGATTATTATCCAAATGGCACCCTAGAATTTGTTGAAGAATACGATAAAGACTTTCAATACTATATTTTTAAAGCTAATTATTTTGAAAACGGCACTCCTGAAAGTACATTGGAAATGACTGATAAAAAGAAATTGATTTATACCCAATCCTATTATTATCCTAATGGTAAATTAAAAGAACAGGGAGAGGTAAAATATGATACTTCAATGTTCGATTATAAAAGAATTGGAAATTGGAAATTGTTCGATGAAAATGGTATTCCGAATAAAGAGGTTAAATATGCTAGTGGAAATGTTGTAAGTGAAAAAAATCTATAACTTCTTCTTTCTACTCTTATTTATTACTAATACTGGTAATAAAATCATATCCGTTATTACTGCTACCAATAAAATTAAACTAACATAAGTACCTATTAAAAAGGTGCTTTTAAAATCGGAAAATATTAAGGAGATAAAACCTCCACACAATATTACTGTTGTTAAGAGAATAGCTTTTCCAGTCGATAAATAAGTCCTTTTAAGAGCATAAATGAATGATTTACCTTTCTGCTGCTCAATTTTAAATTTACTTAAAAAATGAATGGTGTCATCTACTGCAATTCCAAAAGCAATGGTAAAAATAATGGATGTTGACATGTTAATATTCGTACCTAAAAAGCCCATTAAACCACCAATTAGTGCGATAGGAATTATGTTTGAAATGATTGAAATAATTGCCATTTTAAGGGATTTGAATAAAAATCCAATGATTAAAGCAATTAATAAAAAAGCGACGCTCAATCCAATAATAATATTTTTTGCTAAGGACTCATTATTCTTATCCACCAATAGTGCAGTTCCTGTCATTTTATAACCAACTAAATTTGTATCAATTTTTGATTGAAAAAATTCATTGAAATCATTATTCTTTTCTTTTATTTTTTTACTTCCAACATCGTCCATCTTGCCAGTAAAACGACAAATTGTATTGCCCTCTCGTACTATATTTTTTATATTCGATTTTAAATTTGTTTGATTTAATTTTTTTAACAAAGAATTATAATCGTCTATATTGTTTGGTATTTTGTAGTAGGAAGAATTTCCTCCATGTGTTGCTTTGTTAATCGATTTTATAAGGTTTAAAGGAGAAAATATGAATCCAACCTCATATTCAGTATATAAATTTTTTTCGATGATATCCATTTGTTGCATCACTTTAAAATCGAATATTGATGATGAATCTTTGGTGAAGATTGCCATTTCGAAAGGGCGAATTCCAGAATAATTATTTTCAAAAAATCGAAAATCTTTTTGCAAAGGATCGTCTTCCGATAAATCTTCCAATAATTTATAATCAACTTGTAATTGAAAAAGACCAACAATTGATAATACGAATAATAAAGCATAACTAATTAAAATTTTCTTTTGATTTTTGATAATAAAAAGAAATCCATTTGATAGCATTTTATCCCAAAATATTTTTTTAGTATCAATGATAGCTATTTTTGGTTTTTTCAACAATGATAAAGTAGCTGGTAAAAATAAAATAGCTATTACAAATGCCAAAACAACTCCAATTGCGGCATAAAGACCAAATTCCTGTATTGGTTTTATATTTACCGACATTAATGTTATAAATCCAACAGCAGTAGTTAATGAAGTATAAAATGTTGCCCTTCCTATTTCCTTGAAAGTAGATTTTATGGCTTCAGTTTTACTTTTATTTAATCGAAGCTCTTCAATGTATTTATTTATGATATGAACAGCATCCGACATTCCAACCACAAACAAGATAGTTGGAAGTAAAGTTGACATTACATCCAACGATTTCCCAAAAAGCTGCATCATTCCTAAAACCCCTACAATTGCTCCGATTACTGTTAGTATAGGAACAATTACTCCGGCAGCATATCTAAAACTGATGTATAGTAAGGTGATGATTAATAACATTGAGATGGTTAAAAAGAGGATTAATTCAAACTTCATTTTAGTTAAATAAATTTTCTGTCCTCTTACTTTTCCAGCATAATGAACTTCTTGAAATTGATATTTTGATAATAAATTTTCTATATCAAATAATAATTCATCTGAAGCTTTTTTAGTAATTATTTGTGAATGATGAACAACAAAACAGATGGATTTAAAATCAGAAGAAAATAAAGTTTTAGTAAATTCGGGTGATTTTGTAATTCTGATGGAATCATTTCTAAATTTTGAAGAATCATCAATATGCAAAATTGGAATTTCCATATATCCAAAAACATTGATGATGGGTACTTTTATTTTTGTTGGAGAAATAACATCAACTACATGATTTAATTTTTCCAATTCAGAAGAAAAAGAATCCGCTTTTTTAAGAAAACCAGTATTAAAAATTCCATTAGTATTACCAATTGCAATAAGCACATAGTCGTTGTCATTTTCAAAAGATGCTCTATACTCCAAAAAGTAGGCTAAATCCTCATCATGCTGTGGAAAGAAATTCTCGAAATTATAATCAAAGGTTAATTTTGAACCAAAAAAAGTAGCAATACTTGTAAATACAAAAAAAGAAATGATAATGATACCTGCTATCCTTTTTGTCAAAGTTGTTGGATTTTGAGTTTAAACGCATTAAAATTAGATAAATTATAACTGTAATAGTTTAGATAAATGAACAGTGATTGATTAATTTTAAATTAATATATTTACTTTTAATAAAATTTTAGCTTAAAATTATGATTAAAACATTATTTGATTTTTATTATTTTGCCCTCAACAATCAACCAAAAAATGATGCATTTACTCAAAAAGAGGGCGGTAGATGGGTTTCTTTATCGTCTGCTGAATTTGTAAAAAAAGCAAAACAATTGAGTACAGGATTGATAAAACTGGGCATCAATAAAGGAGATAGAGCTGCTATTATTTCCAACAATAGGACGGAATGGCATTTAACAGATTTGGCAGTTCAGCAATTAGGAATTGTTAATGTTCCCATTTACCCAAACATTACAGAAACAGATTATGAATACATCTTAAATGATTGTGAAGCTAAAATTGTTTTTATTTCTGATAATAATATTCTAACCAAAATTTTAAACATTAAGGACAAAGTTCCTTCATTAGAACATATTTATACATTTAATCAAGTTACTGGATATTTAAATTACTCCGAATTATTAGTTTCTGAAATTAACGAAGATGCAATTGAAAAAGCAAAAAATGGGATACATGAAAATGATTTAGCCACGTTAATTTATACCTCAGGTACAACAGGAAAACCTAAAGGAGTTATGCTTTCGCACAAAAATTTAGTAAGTAATGTGTTGGCTTCCGAAGATCGTTTGCCAATGGGCGAAAATCAACGTTGTTTAAGTTTTTTGCCACTTTGTCATGTGTTTGAACGAATGCTGGATTACCTTTATATTTATAAAAGTATATCCATTTATTATGCTGAATCTATTGATTCTATTGGAGATAACTTAAAAGAAGTTAAACCTCATTTGTTTGCAACAGTTCCTCGTTTGTTAGAAAAAGTATATGATAAAATTGTAGCTAAAGGAACTGCACTAACTGGTATAAAAAAGGGATTATTCTTTTGGGCGTTAGAATTAGGATTAAAATATGACCCATTAATTGATGGCGGTGCTTGGTATAATTTTCAATTAAAAATTGCTAACAAACTTATTTTTAGTAAATGGAGAGAAGCATTAGGAAATAACGTAGTAGCGATAGTTTCAGGTGGTGCCGCATTACAACCTCGTTTGGCAAGAGTTTTTACTGCAGCAAAAATTCCTGTTTTAGAAGGTTACGGATTAACAGAAACTTCACCAGTAATAGGCGTAAATTCCTTATTACCAGATGGAACAATGATTGGAACGGTTGGAAAACCATTAGATAATTTAGACGTAAAAATTGCGGATGATGGAGAAATTATTTTAAAAGGACCAAGTATTATGTTGGGTTATTACAACCATCCCGAAATTACAAAAGAGGTAATAGACGAACAAGGTTATTTTCATACAGGAGATATAGGAATGTTAGTGGATGGGAAATTCTTGAAAATAACTGACCGGAAAAAGGAAATTTTTAAAACCTCTGGTGGTAAATACATTGCCCCACAAGTAATGGAAAATAAGTTTAAAGAATCACTTTTTATCGAGCAAGTAATGGTGATTGGAGAAGGGGAAAAAATGCCTGCGGCTTTTATACAACCAGATTTTACATTTTTAAAGGAATGGTGTAAGCGGCATAATATTATTTATACTTCCAATGAAGAAATAATTAAGAACGAACAAGTGGTTTTCCGGTTTAAGGAAGAAATGGAAACTTTAAATAAAGATTTTGCCAACTACGAGCAAGTTAAAATGTTTGAATTAGTTGCACAACCTTGGACTATTGATTCTGGAGAATTAACACCCACCTTAAAACTAAAAAGAAAAAACATCCTCGCCAAATATCAAAATTTGTATAAAAAGATTTATGGGGTAAGTTGATTACTGAATTGAAGTTATTTTTTCCCTATTAAATCTAGCACTCCATTGATAAAGGTTAAGGGATGAATAGGATTTCCAGGAACATATAAATCAACTTTTAAAGTTTTAAGGAAACTTCTATTGATGGCGGGACTATCCACAAAAATTCCGCCACTAATTGCATCAACACCACAAAGAATAACTATTTTAGGCTGTGGAATGGCTTCGTAGGCAGTTTGTAATGGTTTTGCCATATTTTCGGTAATAGGCCCTGTTATTACAATTCCATCGGCATGTCGAGGTGAAGCAACAAATTCGATTCCATATCTACCCATATCAAAATTTACATTGGAACATGCACCTAATTCCATTTCACAACTTCCATCGCCACCCGCTGAGACTTGACGGAGTTTTAAGGAATTTTTAAAATACTTCTGAATTTCTGCTCTTACTAAATCTGCATTTAAAGTGATGAGTTTGTCTTCACCTTCTTTTACTATCAATCCTTCTAAGCTGTTAGTTGCAATTTTATAATCTTTGGTAAATTTTATTTTATTTGGAAATGCAAGGGCACATTCGCCACAAAAGGTACATTTTCCTAAATCGATTTGAACAGGGTTAGCAGAAATAGCATGGGTAGGGCAAATTTCTTTTAACGCTTCATTATCAACACTTTCGATATTGATAATAGGTCTTCCTCTAAAAACACCAGGTGCTTCTACAGTTCTTAAATCAGGAATGTATTGTTTTCCTTGGTGAAAAAGTATTTTAATATTTTCTAACATTTTTATATCATATTATAAATCGTGTCCACAATAGGAGAGGTCAAAACTTTTGTTGCCAATCGGAAAATCTGATATTTCATTATTTCTAACCGACATAGCTACTGCTAACCAATTATGAAACGAAGGGTCTTTTATTTTATAGTGTATTAATTCTCCTTTTTCATCTGTAATTGCACAATGGCAAATTTCTCCTCTCCAACCTTCTATTAATGAGATGGCAAAAGAACTTGGTGTAAGTTGTAAATTTGTTGTCACTTCTTTTTGTTTTAAAGGAATATTATTGAGGAGGTTTCTAATATAATTGATAGATTGTTTTACTTCTTCTCTTCTAATTTGCCCTCTTGATTGTACATCGCCATGTCCTTTTAAAATAGGTTGATGAGCTAACGAGGTATAATAACCAAATGGGTGAGAACTTCTAATGTCTCTGTTAATGTTCGTCATTCTAGCAGCCATACCTACCAAACCAATTTCTTTTCCTAGTTGGTTGGTAATAATGCCTGTTTTTTCTAACCTTCCCAAAACAGTAGGTGCATGGAAAGTTTCCTTACACATCTCATCAAAATCAGGTTCAAATTTATCTAAAACAGCAATTAATTTCGTTCTTAATTCATTGGTAAAAGGAAAATTGTTATTTCCTACTCGAACTAAACTTTTTCCTAATCTATTGCCACACCATTGTTGAAAAAAATTAATGATTGGAGTTCGTAATCTTCCAAAAACAGAGCTACCCAATTGATAAGCAATATCTGTGCACATTCCACTTAAATCACCTGTATGAACAGCTATTCTCTCTAATTCTAAGGCTATAATTCTACTCAATAAGATGTCATCGGAAGGTTCAAATTTACATAAGGATTCCCATAAATTAACAAAGGCGGTGGTGTGACCAATCACACTA